>OLRT01000142.1_pt1 | contig 56017 bp, 51 predicted proteins | sample 1672021 | NCBI WGS metagenome assembly OLRT01 (sample SAMEA3136637, study PRJEB25190) | human gut metagenome | reverse complement strand
AATTCTTTTGGAATCTTCAGGGTTGTCTTACTATTTGATTTTCAAAGAACTGTTTGTTTTTGTTACCGCTTGTCGCGGCGACTTGTATATAATAACCCCGAGATCATATTATGTCAACACTTTTTCTAAGAAATTTTCAAAATTATTTTTTATTTACCGTAAAACCGCATAAACACTGGGGTTGCGGGCAAAAATTATTTTGAAATCATCCTGAATTAATTGTTTTTTACCTTTTTTATGGATTTTTATCCAAAATAATTTCAAATTATTTCAAATTTGTTTTAAATGTCTTTTGTTATTTATGCTTTTTATTATTTATTCTTTCTGAATGCCTTTTTATATTTATAGAAGAAATGCACATAATTACTTTTAACCATATACATTTAAAAGGCAGCACGGTTTTGAATATACATTGCAACACTTTAATCAAATTAAACATCGTTACATTATATTTAAATTAAACATTACTGCACCTTATTTAAATCAAACATCGGTACACTATATTTAAATTAAATATTTATACACTATATTTAAATCAATCATTGCAACACTATAGAAAATAATTCTGATACTTCTATAGTATTCAAATACAAATTACCATACTGCCTTTTTATTATTATGATAGAAAATTCTCTTTAATTAGATACATAGTTCTTTTTTATTATATATAGAAAATTTCCTTAAATTATATATAGAAAGTTTCCTTTAATTATATTTATAAAGTTCTCTTTATTCTAATACAAAATGCCCTTTACTCTTTTCAACAAGCGTCTCACCTAAAGGAGTATCTTTGTCATAGTCAATATGAACTCTGTTTCTTTCATATATCGGATCAGGTATATGTATAGAAGAAAGTAGTGACTTCGTATATGGATGAATCGGATTATTGAAAAGTTCTTCCGTCTCTGCGAGTTCGACTAGCTTCCCTTTTAACATTACTCCAATACGATTACTTACAAATCTTACTGCTGACAAATCATGAGCAATAAAAAGCATAGAGAAACCATGCTCCTTCTGCAGATGTTTAAACAACATAATAATCTGAGCCTGAATTGACACATCTAATGATGCTATCGGTTCATCCGCAACAACAAGAGACGGCATTAACATTAGTGCTCTTGCAATACAAACTCTCTGTCTCTGACCTCCTGACATTTCTGAAGGATATTTTGAAAGATACATTTCATCAAGCCCAACGCTTTTAAGATGCATAATCGCCATTTCTCGTACACGGGCTTTATCTTTAGCCTGCTTCTGAATAACCAGCGGCTCCTTTACAATCTGCTCAACCGTCATACGCGGATTAAGCGAAGCACTTGAATCCTGAAAAATGAGCTGCATTTCTCTTTCAAATAATGCCAGGTCTTTCTTATCAGGTTTTTTACCGGAAATGAGTCTATTCTTATAATACACTTCACCAGAGGTAGAATTATAAATATTCGCAATACATCTGGCCAATGTGGATTTACCACATCCGGATTCTCCTACAAGACCAAATATCTCATTTTTCTTAATGCCAAATGATACTCCGTCCACTGCCTTTATAATAAAGTCATCGTTAATTTTAAAATGCTCTTTTAAATCTTTTACTTTAATCAGGTAATCTTCTTCCATATTCCCTTTCCGCGCTCCAACTGTATAGGGCGTTGAACCTTTGGAGCTCTTTCATCCAAAAGCCATGTTGCCGCATAATGTGTATCCGAAATTTTAAACATTGGAGGTTCCTTCTCGTAATCTATTGCTAAGGCATACTCATTACGCACCGCAAATGCATCTCCCTTAGGCGGATCTATAAGTATTGGAGGAGTACCCGGTATACTGTAAAGTTCCCCACTCTCTATTGCCAAAGCAGGAAGCGATGATAATAATCCCCATGTGTATGGATGCTCCGGACTGTAATAAATATCTTCCGCTGTTCCTATTTCCACAATCTTACCGGCATACATTACTGCAACCCTGTCTGCAATTTTAGCAACTGCACCTAAATCGTGAGAAATAAAAACGATTGATATCCCTGTTTTATTTTTAATATCAATAAGAAGATCCAGTATTTTATCCGCAACAGTTACATCAAGGGCTGTTGTTGGTTCATCAGCAAATAGAATTTTAGGATTAGCCGCCAGTGCGACGGCTATAACACATCTCTGTCTCATTCCTCCTGAAAAAAAGTGTGGTTGTAAATGATACATTTCCTCCGGATTATCTATTCCAACGAGGTTCAGAAGCTCTATAGCCATTTTTTCAGCTGTTTCTCTATCCTTTTTCTGCTGTCTGATAATGGATTCTGTTATCTGTTTTCCAACAGGCATCGTAGGATTGAGTGTAAGAAGGGGGTCCTGAAATATCATTGACATACGGCCACCCCTTAATTTTCTCATCTTAGCTTCTTTGTAATCTGTGATATCTTCCCCATCTAATATAATTCTCCCGCTTTTAATCTTTGAATTTTTAGGGAGTAATTTCATTACACTCTGGCATGTCACAGTCTTACCGCAGCCAGATTCTCCTACAATACAGAGTATTTCACCCTTATTAACAGTCAGATTAATATTCCTTACGGCTTCTACTTCGCCTTTGGGAGTATTAAAACTCACTGAATAATTTTCTAATTTTAGTATTTCTTCCATATTATCGTTAACAATATCTGTAAATGTTTATCTGTTTAATGTCCACTCTTCAACATTCCACATAACACCTCTTGCATGATGTCCAAGTACACTCTTTGTATTAAGACCTGTAAGTGACTTTGTACTTACATAATTGCCGTTAATATAACTAACGAGGAGTACAGCAGGCTCTTTTGCATATGCAATCTCGAAATTCTTATAAGCTTCCTTACGCTCTGCCTCTGTTTCTGCATGTCTTCCTTCTTCTAAATATTTATCTACTTCAGCATTAGAATATTTCATATTGTTTCCTGGAGATGTTGTATAGTAATTTGAGTAAATCATGTCAGGATCATATTCTGTAGAATAACCGGCAAGGAATGAATCATATGAAGCGTGATCAAATTTAGGTACAAGAACTACCTCCATATCAACGCCGGCCTGCTTAAGCATGCTTGATGTTAAATTTGCGATTTCAACTCGCTCTTCCTCGTATTCACGAACCTGAGTTGTAAAATGGAATTTTTCTCCATTTCTTTCGTAAATTCCATCAGAGCCCTTTACCCAGCCAAGCTTTGCCATTTCTTCAGCAAACTTGTCTAAATCATATGTGTAAATATCTGCCTCTGTTGTACTTCCTAAAGGATTCTTCTGAATTGGGCTGTATGCACTGGCTCCCTGGCCCTTTAATACACTTTCTACGATTTTATCTTTATCGATTGCGTAATTTAAAACTCCTGCTGAGTCTTTATTTTTGCTCCAGAAATCTCTACCGAAGTTGAAAGCTACTCCTCTATAGTCAGCACTTGGAAAATCCCATACTGTATAATCAGAGTTAGTTCTGAATTTTTCTGCATATTTTGGATGTAACCACGCAAGGTCAACTTCTCCTGATTCAACAAGCTGAGCCTTTGTTGTCTCATCTTCAACAATTCTGTAATTTATATGATCGATATTTGGAACATTACCATAATAATCTTCATTTTTATCTAATGAAATTGTATTTGCTCCTGTGTCCCATGAAGCAAATTTATATTTTCCTGTTCCAACAGGTTTCTGGTTATACTCTGTTGTAGAAAGATCCTGTCCTTCATAAATATGCTTAGGTAAAATACCGATTGTGAAGTATTCCAACATTCCGTTATCGTTCTGAGAAAGAGTAAATACTACTGTATTTGCATCCGGAGCTGTTACGCTTGTTATATCTTCATAATTAGCTTTAAGTGAATCTGAAACCGCATCACTCTTAACAAGCTGATTATATGTAAAAATAACATCATCAGCTGTGAAAGGTGTTCCGTCATGCCACTTTACATTCTGCTTTAAATGGAATGTATATGTATGTGTAGCCATATCATAATCGTAGCTTTCTGCCAAGTCTCCAACAGGCTTTCCTGATTCGTCTTCCTTTGTAAGACCTGAGAAAATCAGTCTTGTTACTTCATCATAGCTGTCAAGAAGTGGGTTAATTGTTGTTCCTGCTTCACCTGCATAAACTAATGTATTACCTCTGTTTGAAGAACCCGAACTACCTTCTGATGATCCTCCTCCGCATGCTGCAAGGCTTAATGCTGTAACTGCTGTTCCTGCTAATGCAATAAGTTTTAACATTCTTCTTTTCATAGGTATCTCCTTAATCTTCTTAATTTAAATGTCATTATTTGTTTTGTTTGATTTGTTTAATATATTTTGTCTGTTTTATTTAGATTAATTTGTTTTGTTATTTAAAGTTTTATTTTATAGATTACTTGGTTTTCTATTAGTTTCTTTTCTCATAAAGTTACCTAAGTTTGTTATGCACAATAATGTTGCCACTATGAATACACCAGGGAATACGATAACCCACCAGGATCCTGTCATAAGTGCTTTATCACCGAGAGATAACATGCTTCCCCATGATATAACATTTATTGGAAGGCCAAGTCCGAGGAAACTCAGAGTTGATTCCGTTGTTATACATGTACTTACTGATGAAATTACTACAAACATAATTGCTGAGAGGAAATTAGGTAACAAATGCTGCTTCATTACATATAAGAATTTTCCTCCACAGCTTCTTGCATATAGTACATATTCACCATTTCTTATCTGTCTCACTTCACTTCTAACGATTCTGGCAAGACTGAACCATCCGACTATTCCGATAACAAACGAAAGGCTGATAACGTTATTGGCCTGTATAGTTGCTGATACTATAAGTGTAAAAAGTATTGTCGGTATACTTCCGCATATCTCAACGGCTCTCATCATCGCAGATTCAACCTTTGTATTAGAAGTCCCTGCGATACTTCCATAAATTACTCCAATAACGGCAATTATGGCTGCACCAAGTAAACCGACAACGAGGGAAACTCTTCCGCCGTACCATATCATTGAATATATATCTCTGCCCAAAGAGTCTGTTCCGAAAAAGAACTCTCCACCAGGTGCACTATCAAGGTTAGTAAGATAGAAACCGTTAGGATCATGATTTGCAAATAATCCTGCACATATACAGCCAAAAGCTATAAATGAAAGGATTATTATAGAAGCAATAGGTTTACCCCTCAGCTTATCTCTGACCATTGGTTTCCTAAATTCCGGGGTATGTATCTTATACCCAGCCCCTACAATCTGAAACTCTTCATCAACAGGGGTATCTATATGATTTAATTTTGCTGCTTCTACCATTTATACATCCCCGCAACTTTCATTCTTGGATCTATTCTTTCATTAACTGTCTGACCGATAAGACTTGTAATGAAAACCAACATTCCGGTTATTAAAACTGTCAGCATAAGTAAATTGTAATCGTGTAATTTTGCACTTTCGATTGCAAGATTTCCTATACCCGGATAATCGAATATTGACTCAATAATTATTCCTCCGGTCATAATATGAGTTGTTGATATAGCCATAATACTGACTATTGTAGGAGCTACATTTCTTAAACAGTGTTTCCAGATAATTTCATATTTTCCCAAGCCCTTTGATCTTGCCAAGAGAACATAATCTTTTCGCAATTCATCAAGAAGCTTATTTCTTATCATATATGCGTAATACCAGAGGTGGCTTGCCACCATTACAATTAATGGCAAAATAAGATGCCACATTCTGTTTAAAATATTTCCTGATTGCCCTATATCATATGCACCACTACTTGGAAACCACTTTAGTGTGATGCTGAATACCAGCACCAGTATGATTCCAAACCAGAATGTTGGTGTGTAGTAAAGAGTTGTGCCAATTTTACATATTATTCTGTCTATCCAGTTATCTTCATTTGCCGCACATATAACAGCAAGAACTATTGCCAATGCAAAAACTACTGTGTATGCCAGAATACCAAGTATCAGTGTATTTGGAAGCAATGGCATAACAACATCAAGCACAGGCTTCTTATACTTTAGTGATAAACCAAAATCACCGGTAAATACTCCACCTAACCATTTAAAGTATTGAACGATTATATTCTGATCCAGTCCAAGCCTTGCTCTGGCTGCAGCAACCTCTTCCGGTGCCATGGAATAAAGCTTATCTCCATAAAATGAAACCAACGGATCCCCGGGAGAGATTCTTGATAAGACAAAAAGTACAATTGATAATACAAACATGCATATGACTAAAAGCAGTATTTTGCTTAAGAGAGTTTTTCCAAATCTCTTTTTAAACGCATTTTTATTTAGTTGTTGTTTCATACGGTACTTCTCCGATAAATGCAGTCCAATGTCCCATATCTGAAGTAGACATTTCTTCAGGAAGCTCAATAACTCCTATATTCACAAGTCCCGCATCCAAGTAAACTCTTATGTAATCTTCTCTTGTAGCATTGCTAAGAGGCAACACCACTTCGCCTTCTTCTTTTTTGTAATATAAAGAACCGTCTATATTTGCTACTCTCATAAAGGAAATTATCTTTCCACCCGGGCGAACCACTCTCTTCCACTCTTTCAACGCTTTTACTGGTTCTGTGAGAGTCCAAAGAACTCTTGCGTTAACCGCTGCATCAAATTCATTGTCAGAAAAAGGTATTTCTTCACAAAGAGAGTATGTAAAATCAATATTAAGTCCGCGCTCAGATGCCTTTCTCATTCCTATTTCCATCATTTCTCTGGAAATATCAATTCCTGTTACGTCACATCCGTTCTCCGCAAGCATAAGAGCAAGGAAGCCTGTGCCTGTGCCTATATCAAGTACTTTATTTACATTCTGGTCTCCGTCATTTAAGAGTTTCATCAACTCCTCTGACCACATATCGATATTTTCTTCATTATGATCACCATCAAAAAGTAGGGCATATTCATCCCAATAATTTGCTATGGCTTCAATATCTTTTGTATTAATATCCATATATCCTCCTGTTGTTTTAATAAATTCGAGATAGACAATATCATTGCAGCGAAATTCTGTAATGCCTGTCATAGGGATATAAATTCATATTCTTAATAATATAAACCATTATCCAAATAAGCCTTTATATTATTAATTTGATTTAAATTGCTACTCTTGTAACTATACTTATATGAAAAATCTATCCGTAATGTCCGACCGTTTTATATAAATCTTTAATTTATGTATAAATTAATTTATTGATTAATAAGGAAGTTTGGATTTTAATTTCAGTAAATCTATTATTTTTTCATTTTAAATTTACTGTGGCACTACCCCAACAAATGCTGTCCAGTGTGGGTAATCTGCATGAGACATTTCCTCCGGAAGTTCTATAACTTCTATATTCTCATAGCCAGCATCTTCATAAACTTTAACGTAATCTTCTCTTGTGGCATTACTGAGAGGAAGTATTATTTCACCATCTTCTTTTGTATAATATGAAGACCCGTCTGTCTTCATTACTCTCATAAATGAAATTACTTTTCCACCTGGATTAACTACTCTCTTCCACTCATTTAATGCCTTTACAGGATCTGTGAGAGTCCAGATAACTCTTGCATTTACAGCTGCATCGAATTCATTATCTCCAAATGGCATATCTTCGCAGAGTGAATATTTAAAATCAATGTTACATCCACAATCAACCGCTTTCTTCTTTCCTAATTCCATCATTTCTTTGGAAATGTCCACACCTGTCACATCATATCCGTTTCCTGCAAGTAAAAGTGCAAGAAACCCTGTACCTGTGCCTATGTCGAGTATTTTTTTAACATCTCCATTATCTTCTTTAAGGAGCTTCATTAATTCCTGTGACCAGAGACTTAAATCTTCTGTATTGTGTTCCTCATCGAAATACTGAGATCTTTCATCCCAATACTTTGCTATTGCTTCAATGTCCTTTGAATCGATGCTCATAGATCCCCCTGTTATTGCATACAAATGCATATGCATTTCCTAAATAATACTTTTTGTTTAATAAGTTGAGACTAAATAATATCACTCAGGATGAAATACATAATGCCCCTGGTAGGGATGCGTTAAAAATTATAAATAATGTTAACTCGCATCATATATACGGTTTATATATTAATGTAAGATTATGCTTATCATGTATATTGTGTTATATGTGCCATGTTATTTCTATTTCGTTATAAGCACTTTGTCATATCAGCTCTCTTATGTGCACTACATAAAATGAACCACAATTTACCCGGAAACTATAATTACAAACAAAAAAACCGCCGGATACTACGACAATCGTAATACCCGACAGCTTTATGTGAATCTGTGGTCTATAAATTAGCCAAAGAATCTCTTGATTTCGATTTCAGCATTTTCAACTGAGTCTGAACCATGGATGATGTTCTGACCTGTTGAGTTAGCATAGTCACCTCTGATTGTACCAGCTGTAGCTTCTTCGAACTTTGTAGCACCCATGATGATTCTTGCGCCAGCTACTGCGTTCTCACCCTCAACGATCATACCGAATACAGGACCTGACGTCATATATTCAACGATTTCTGGGAAGAAAGGCTTGTCAGCGATGTGTGCATAATGCTCACGAAGAATAGCCTCATCAAGGTTCATCATCTTTGCGTCAACGATCTTGTAACCCTTACGCTCGATACGTGCGATAACCTCGCCCATAAGCCCTCTCTGAATGCAATCAGGTTTAAGCATAAGATATGTTCTTTCTACTGCCATTTTAATTCTCCTTAAACAAATTATTTTAATATGTTAATTCTATTATATAATCGTCGCTAATTTCAACCTTTTTATCAAATGATATTAAAACTGTATCATTGACCAGAGGGCGCTTAATGGAAATACAAGAATCATGGCCGGTATCATGTCCGCAACCGGGAACATTTTCAGGTTCATGATTCTGAAGCCGTTGGCAATCATTAAAATTCCACTTACTGCTCTGAAGTCATTGAGCATATCCGGTGTGGTGAGTGGGAAAATGACTTTCGCCAGATAGAATATTATTATGAAAATAATAAACTGCGGTATGGAAATGTATTTTACAATGGCACCATATGCACATGTAAATATAATTACAGAGAAGAAATCCAGTATTGATTTTGAAAATAATATACTGTTGTCTCCGTTCATTCCGGAAATAATGGATCCGTAGATACCTGTTCCGCTGGCACAGAAAAGTACAATTACAGTAACCAGGCCATTTTTTCTGACTGTTTCTTCTTCAGCAGTTAAATTTTCCTGTTTCATAGGAATAATCTTTGTGATTATCTGCTCAAGCTTTGTCGCACCCTTTTCGATTATTCTGTTGAAATGAATCATGCTGCCTATTACAGTTCCCACAAGTATTGCAAGAATTACGGCAGGCATGTTTTTCATAAGGATAACAGTGGTTATACCCATGGCCATGGAGCATAAACCAAATATCATTATGAGTTTTTCTTTAATTCCTTCGCTGAGCTTATTACCTACAGCTCCGCCTAAAAGGCCTCCTGCGAAAATTACAATTGAGTTTACAATTACGCCTATCGGCACTAAAAACACCCTCTTACATATATCTATAATTAATTTAAAAATGATTACGTCGCAGATTTATCCGATAATTGAAGCTTATTAACTTACAACAATAAACTGGAATTCAATTAAATCACGAATCATAACCGATAATTATAATTAAAGCTTTGTTAAATCGTCGGTTCTGTTATCTCTCATATATTCGTAATCATCCGGATATATTGAGTATTCGCTTTCGTCGGCTGTTGCAGGATCATTTTTATCTGCATTATTTTCATTATTATCTTTGCCGTTCTCATTTTTATCATTTTCGTCAACTCTGGCTTTGGCAATATCACATTCACCGGCAACATCTTCAATATCACCTTCAGCCTGTGCCTGCTTAAGCTTTTCTTCCTGCTCAAACTGCTCTTTTCGCTCTCTGATTACCTTTTCCACTGCCTCACGTCTTTCCTTCTTCTGCATTTCCTCGAACTGCTTATTTTCGCTGTCTACTCTTTTCTTCATTCTTGAATATGTCTGAAAGGCAAATAATGCTATTAATGCAATTACAATTACCAGTACAATAATATTTTTATTATCCATTCCCATTTCACCGCCTTTCTTATTTTTAAAATATTTCTACCTATTCTATATTTTTTTAAGTTAAATATCAAAATTTTTTTAAGTTTATCATTAAATAATCTGTATCTGCGATTATGTAAAAATATCTCCCGGAATAATGAACCCCCGAATTAACTTCCGATAAAATTTTTTCTTAAAATTTAATCACTAATATTGTTACAATAAAAAATTTATTTTTTATTCATATGGACTTTTTGCATATGTTATAATTGCTCTGTAATATATGTATCAGTGTTCATTTCAGCACTCGTATTAACACACAATTTTATATTGAAAAAAGGAGGTAAATGTATGGATTTCTTGGTCGTGCTTCTGATCATGGTATTTGCCGTGGTTTTAGCCGATATCCTTGCCGAGTTCATACCGGCAATCGCAAGCCCGTTAATTAAGATTGGTATCGGTATTGCTATTTCATTTCTTCCGTTAGCGGCACATTTCCATATTTCGCATGAATATTTCCATTTAATATTCATCGCTCCACTCGTTTATTACGGTGGTATGGAAATAAGCCGTAAGGATTTGTGGAAAATGAAGGGAACTATCGCCAATATGGCTATTGTCCTTTTATTAATCACAGGTTTCATTACAGGTCTTGTACTTAGAAGCCTTATTCCACAGATTACAGTCGTAGCTGCCATAACTCTTATGTCTGCCCTCGGCTCAACGGATCATATTGCTGTTGATAACGTAGAAAAGCACAGCAATGTTCCACACAGACTCATGGAACTTTTGAAAAATGAGTCTATTTTCGCTGAAGTAACATCCGTTATTTTCCTTCAGACATGTATCAATGTAATGGGTGGCGAAGGCGCTCATTTAGATCATGCCGTACTTGAATTCCTTATGGAACTCGGTGGTGGTCTCTTAGTCGGAGCTATACTAGGTATCGGCAAGTTCTTACTTGTTCGTTTCCTTTATACTCAGGGTATTAAGAAGACTCCGCTTCACACACTTATCGGTGTTGTATTCCCATTCTTCGCATACATCATCGCTGATCACTTCCACGTAAGTGGTGTTGTTGCCATCTTCCTTGCAGGTATCATTTCTACATTTGAATATGATGAAAAGGTTGGAGAGGCTATCAGACTTGATAACGGTGCAAAGAATGTATGGAGTTTCATGTCATTTACATTGGACGGACTCATTTTCGTATACTTAGGTATGCAGATTCCTCATACACTTGAGGCTCTTATCTTCAACCATATGGAAATCGATCACTGGTGGGCACTTTGGATCATACTTATCGTATCCGGAGTTATTCTCCTTATACGTTTCTTATGGTCTCTGCTTACACTTCCAAAGTATGTATACGCAGAACAGCATCCTATTTCTAAAGTAAGGGCCGCATTACTGTTTGCAATGTCAGGAGCACGAGGCGCCATCACATGGGCTGCCATCGGAGGTATACCTGCCGTGCTTGCAAATGGTACTGAATTCCCACTGCTTGACGAAATCAGCGTTATCGCCATGGGTGTTATCATTGTTTCACTTGCAATATCCTATATCTTCCTTCCTATCGTCGCTCCTGTTGAGAATAAATCTCTTTCTCCAAGACAGATAGATGAAGCAAGAGTTAACATTTTCTTACAGGTTGCCGATGCTCTTGAAGCAGAAGCTACTGCTCAGACAAGAGCTGAAACTAACATCGTAACTTTCAGATACAGAGACTGGGCTGATGATATTCAGATGACACTTCTCGGTAACAAGGATACTACTAAGGAACTTGACAAGGTTCACGATAAGGTTATTGAGTGGAAAAAAGAGAACGTTAAAAAGCTCAAATACGACAATGTTATTGATGTAGAGGGCGTTGATCACTTCAACAGACTGATTGAAAATCAGAACCCTAATCACAGACGTCGTAGCGTAACATCCATTGCAATCAGCAACTTCTTCACAAAGCTTAAGGCAAGAAGAATTGCTAAGGCTGAGGGTAGTGATTCTGTTGTAACTAAGGATACATTTATCACAGTTACAAAATCGAACACTGAATATGTTCTTTCAAAGCTAAGAGAAGAATATGAGGCTGATCCTGCTTCTGAAGCACTTGAATTATACATCCAGAAATATGAATTTAATTTAAGCAGACTTAACTACTATATTGAATTAGACGATCCTTCAAACATTGATGAGCCGGATCTCATAAGAGTAGAAAGAAGAGCTCTTGAAATAGAGAATACTATTATTCAGGATGAATTCGAAAATGGTATCTTACCTTATGAAGATGCTAAGAAGCTTAAAACAAATGTTGCATATGCAATGCTTGATCTTAACGCTCCATCACATCACTAAGGATGGTATCGGATTTAGAATTTAATGATTTCATATTGATTGGTATCGGATTAGAACACATTAGTTCAGATAACAAAACGAATTCGTATTAATATAAATCTGATTGTAAACAAAAAGGGTCCCGGGGAAACCCCGGAACCCTTTTTTTATTTGTATAAGTAACTTATATATACAATTAGCATAAGTAATTTGTGAGTAACCTGCATAAGTAATTTTACAACTTACATTTATTTCCCATCGTCTTTATCTTTTTTACGTTTCTTGAAGAATCCGAAAATATTCTCAATATCTGAAGCTACATTTGAGGCTCTTGTATACTCATCAAACACGCCTTCTTTTATCATTCTCTTTCGGTTTTCAGCTATGAGTTCATCCTTTGCATGGAGTGTTGCTGTTTCCGCAGCTTCCTGTGCAATGTCAGAAGCTATCTGACCTTTGTTTTCATTAAGAATCTGTTTCATTGTTGCCTTTGAAAAGTCTTTTTCTTCTTTGGTCATTTTATGAGTCTTCTGTGGAATTCTTCCAACCATTGAGTTGAACTGATCACCTAAGCCTTCTGATGCGAATCTGCTCTCAAATTCAGCATAATCAGCACATGATTCGCCAAGTGCAGTTATGTCATTTATAAACTGATCACATTCAGCTTTATGCTCAGGGGTTACATCCAGATAGTTATTAATAAAGTCCAGTCTGCTGTTAACACAAGCTTTTACATCATCTTTCATAGGAATTCTCCCTTCTTAAAAGAACATTTATCTCATAACTTAATTGTATAATATATAACCGCCCGGATATATCCTCTCAATGTACTATATTACTTATTTTTCATTACTTATTTTTCTTACCAATATCAGAGAAAGCAAATTCTGTAATTCCTACAGATGGCTTCTTTGTGAAAGCTGACACAATAGGAACAATCGCAAAGCCTGCAAGCATACAGAACGCACCTGCATTGATAGGTGAACGAAGGAGAACCGGTAAAATCTGAGCTCCTGTTAAGTTGCCAAATAAGTCAATTAACATAAATGCAACTGAAAATACGAAGTTAACCCAGCATGCTGCCTTAGTTGTACCCTTCCAGAATAATGAGTAAAGGAATGGTGCAAGAAATGCTCCTGCAAGTGCTCCCCATGAAATACCCATAAGCTGAGCGATAAATGTAACATTTGATTTGTACTGAACAATCGCAATAATTACTGAAAGTGCAATAAATACAACAATAAGCACTCTCATAAGAAGAACCTGTGACTTGTCAGACATCTTCTTTTTCTTAGCTTCATTTACAAGGTCAATTGTGATTGTTGAGCTACTTGTAAGAACAAGGCTTGATAATGTTGACATTGAAGCTGAAAGAACGAGGATTACAACTATTCCGATAAGAATATCAGGAAGTCCTGAAAGCATTGTAGGGATAATTGAGTCATATCCGCCTGCCTTAACGTCAATCTGATCTGCGAATAATCTTCCGAATCCTCCAAGGAAATAACATCCACCTGCAACAACAAGTGCAAAGATTGTAGAAATTATTGTTCCCTTCTTGATGGCACTTTCGTCCTTAATTGCGTAAAACTTCTGAACCATCTGTGGAAGTCCCCATGTACCAAGAGATGTCAGAATTACAACTCCCAAAAGTCCGATTGGATCCGGACCAAATATACTTGCAAAGGCTCCCTGCTCTGCTCCAACAGAAGGATCACTTACCTGTGTCATTTGTGCAAATGCTGAGGCAAATCCACCCTTACCGTTAATTACTGCGATGATTACGGCAACAATACCTCCGAGCATTACAATACCCTGAATAAAGTCATTGATTGCAGTTGCCATATATCCACCTGCAATAACGTAAACACCTGTAAGTACAGCCATGATAATTACACAAATTGTGTAATCGATATTAAATGCCATACCGAAAAGTCGTGATAAACCGTTATATAAAGAAGCAGTATATGGAATAAGGAAAACGAATGTAATTATTGAAGCACCAATCTTAAGTGACTTGGCATCAAATCGTTTACCAAAGAAATCAGGCATAGTTGAAGAATTTAATGTGCGTGACATAATTCTTGTTCTCTTACCAAGGATAATCCATGCAAGAAGAGAACCAATAACCGCATTTCCTATACCTGCCCATGTGGAAGCTATACCATACTTCCATCCAAACTGTCCGGCGTATCCTACGAATACAACCGCACTAAAGTAGCTCGTTCCATATGCAAATGCTGTAAGCCATGGTCCTACTTTACGGCCTCCAAGTACAAATCCATCTACATTTTGTGCTTCTTTACGACAGTAAAAACCTACACCGATCATTACTGCGAAGAAAGCAACGAGCATAATTATTTTAAGCGCCATCTGTTCAATACCTTCCTAGTTATTACAACTCTCCGGCCTCTTCCTGCGTTAAGAGCTCAACGCCCTTAGCTCGTAAAGCGGCCTCCGCTGCTGAGTTATCTGCAACCTTAAGAATAATGTGAGCAGTATCTTTTGCTCTTCCTCCTAAGAATGCATACATATAATCAACGTCTATACCTGCAGTGTTAAGAATACTGATAGTATCATTAAGACTGCCCGGTGTGTCTCCGATTGTAATTGCAACAATAGGTGTGAGTTTACATACGTATCCCTCTTCCTTAAGTATGTTCGCTGCATTGTAGACATCTTCAACTATCATTCTTACAATACCGAACTCACTTGTTTCAGCAACATTCATAGCCTGAAGATTCACTTTATTTTCAGCGAGTACAGAAGTAAGGTTAGCGAGGGCGCCTGATTTATTCTCTAAAAATACAGAGATCTGCATAATACTCATGGTCATTTCCTCCGTTAATTATATTTTTCTCTTGTCAATGATTCTTACAGCCTTACCTTCAGATCTAATGATTGATTTAGGTGCAACAAGAGTAACATCTGCTCTGATACCGAGCATAGAGTGAAGCTCAGTTGATAATGCTTTCTGCATCTGAGTAATTTTACCTACATTATCCGTAAAGATGTCAGGTGTCATTTCAATATGTACATCTAATGTATCGTTGTTGTTCTCTCTGTCTACGATAATCTGGTAATTTGCAGCGTAACCGTTGTTCATAAGAACTGTCTCAATCTGAGTTGGGAATACATTTACACCACGAACAATAAGCATATCGTCTGTTCTTCCAAGTGGCTTTGTCATTCTTACATGTGTTCTGCCACATGAACATTTCTCTCTTGATAAAATACAGATATCTCTTGTTCTGTATCTTAAAAGAGGGAATGCCTTCTTAGAAATTGAAGTAAATACTAATTCACCCTTTTCACCATCAGGAAGAACCTCACCTGTATCAGGATCGATAATTTCAGCGATGAAATGATCTTCGTTGATGTGCATTCCGTGCTGTTCTTCACATTCAAATGCAACACCCGGACCTGATAACTCTGTAAGACCGTAAATATCATAAGCCTTAATTCCAAGAGTATTTTCGATGTCGTGTCTCATTTCTTCAGACCATGCTTCAGCACCGAAAATCCCGGCCTTTAAAGGAATATCATCAGGGTCAAGGCCCATTTCCTTCATTGACTCGCCAATGTAAGCCGCATATGAAGGTGTACAGCATAATATAGTTGCCTTTAAATCCTGGATGAACATAATCTGTCTCTGAGTATTTCCTGATGAAGCAGGAATTGTAAGACATCCAACCTTATGGCTGCCGCCGTCAAGGCCTGCACCACCTGTGAAAAGGCCGTATCCGTATGCTATCTGACATACGTCGTCAGCTGTACCGCCCGCTGCAACAATAGCTCTTGCACAGCAGTCGTTCCATAAATCAATATCTTCCTGTGTATAGTATGCAACAACTCTTTTTCCTGTTGTTCCTGATGTAGAATGGATTCTTACACAATCTCTCTGTGGAACGGCTAAAAGGCCGTCAGGATAGTTATCTCTGAGGAAGCTCTTTTCTGTAAACGGAAGCTTATGTAAGTCATCTACAGACTTAATATCATCAGGTGTAAGACCTGCTTCTTCCATTTTCTTTCTGTAAGGTGCAACATTGTCCCAGACATGTTTTACCTGTTCTACAAGTCTTCTGCTCTGAATGTCACGAATTACTTCTCTGTCAGCGCATTCTATATCTTTCTGAAAATAGTTACCCATCATAATCTCCTATTGATGTTAATTGATAGTAATATTTTTAATGTTTTAAATTATTCTGCCTTTTCGCCTAATTCAAATGCCTTTTTGTTTAACTCAACAAACTTGGCAGGAACTACCTGCTCAATGGCTTCAATCCAGTCTTCCTTAGGGAAATCGAAATAATGAGAAAGTCTTCCGATAAGAACGATATTTGCAGCCTTAGGATTACCTGCCTCTAATGCAAGAGATAAGCTGTCGATGGCATCGATAGAAATGCCGTCTTCCTTAACTCTCTTTGCAATATCTTCAGGATACTTTGCAGCACCTGTAATAACAGGCATTGGGTCGATTTCCTGCTTACTTGTGATAATCTTACCTGTTGGCTTTAAATAATCTGCATATCTTGCAGCTTCAAGCATTTCAAATGAAACGATATAATCTGCTTCGCCCTTATCTACAACAGGAGAACCTACAGAATCACCGTATCTTACATATGTAACTACGCTTCCGCCTCTCTGGCTCATTCCATGAACTTCAGACACCTTTACATCGTATCCCTTGTTCATAAATAATCTTCCTAAAAGCTTACTCGCAAGGAGAGAGCCCTGTCCGCCAACTCCTACAATCATTATATTTTTTGTTTCCATAGAATTACTCCTCTCCCGGATACTCAAAAGCGCCGAAACCACACATCTGAGTACATAAGTTACAGCCGCTGCCTACACAGAGTGTCTCGTCTACAACAACCTTACCGTCCTTCATTGCAAGAGCAGGACATCCGATCTTCATGCATGCGCCACAACCTGTACATTTATCAGGATTAACTCTGAGAGCAGGTAACTTCTTAACTGACTTTAAGAGTACACAAGGTCTTCTTGTAATAATTACAGAAGGCTCATCTGCTGCAAGTTCTTCCTTAACAACAGCATTACATGCCTTAAGATCTAATGGATCTACAACTCTTACTCTTCTGATACCCATAGCCTTTACAAGAGCTTCAAGGTCAATCTTACCTGCGGGATCACCCTTGATGTTATAGCCTGTTGTAGGATTTTCCTGCTGACCTGTCATACCTGTAGTTGAGTTATCAAGAATAACGATAGTAGCATTTGACTGGTTATATGCAATTTCTGCAAGACCTGTCATACCTGAATGGATAAATGTTGAATCACCGATAACACCAACAACATTTTTAGGAGCATCTTCGCCGAGAGCCTTTAAGAAACCGTGAGTTGCACTTACTGACGCACCCATACAAAGTGTCATATCCATTGATGCAAGTGGCTCAGCAGCTGCAAGAGTGTAACATCCGATATCACCGATAACGATGCACTTATTTCTCTTTAATGTGTAGAAAATACCTCTGTGAGGACATCCGGGACACATAATAGGAGGTCTTACAGGTGTTTCGATATCACACTTTGACTCCTCGTCTACTTCCTGACATGCGAGAACCTTAGCGATTAAGTTCTGAGAATACTCGCCAACCATTGGAAGAAGGTCCTTACCGTGAACATTGATGCCAAGTGCCTTGCAATGCTCTTCTACGATTGGATCCATTTCCTCAGCAACTGTAATGTCATCGAGATCCTTAGCAAATTCCTTAATGAGTTCATCCGGAAATGGGTAAGGCATTCCAAGCTTAAGAACAGAAACAGAATCACCAAATACTTCTTTAATATACTGGTAAGATGTTGAGCCTGTAATAAAGCCTCTCTTACATTCAGGATCAGCTGCCTTTTCAACACGGTTAATACCGCTTGTGTTACCCCATTCAGCAAGCTTCTTTGTTCTTTCCTCAACAAATGGATGACGGATCTTGGCATTTGCAGGTACCATTACGTACTTTGCAGGATCCTTTACATAAGGAATAGTTTCTCTTTCTTCTCTTTCACTTGTATCAACTACAGACTGTGAATGAGAAATTCTTGTACACATCTTAACGATTACAGGAGTATCAAATCTCTCTGAAATATCAAATGCAATCTTAACGAACTCAAGAGTTTCCTGTGAATCAGATGGCTCTAATACAGGAATCTTACTTGCGATTGCGTGATGTCTTGTATCCTGCTCATTCTGTGAAGAATGCATTCCCGGATCATCAGCGACACCAACAACAAGTCCGCCTCTTACACCTGTGTAAGACATTGTGAAAAGTGGATCTGCCGCAACATTTAATCCAACGTGCTTCATTCCGCAGAATGCACGCTTACCTGCAAGAGATGCACCAAATGCCGCTTCCATGGCAACCTTTTCATTTGGAGCCCACTCACAATAAATTTCTTCGTACTTAGCCGCTTCTTCTGTTATCTCTGTACTTGGTGTACCAGGATAACTTGATGCAAATGTACATCCGGCTTCGTATAAACCTCTGGCGAATGCCTTATTACCAAGCATTAATTCTTTCATAACTGCCCCCTTGGTCTCAAACATATATCAACCCACGAAAAGCATTTATTAAATGTGATAAATACACAAATAGTAAAAACTTTTTGTCCGCTGACATTTAACCCAAAACTGTAAAAAACTGATTTATTTATTTAGTATAAACTTTTTATTTAAATTATAAAATTATACAGAATAGATTATACATTTTTGTATGGTAATTAGGCAACACTAAGAAGTTTTAATATTGAACTTAATGTGTAAAACTTGTACAATTATTAGATATGTTTGCTTTTGAAAAAGATATTTATAAAGATATCTGATTGACACTTAAAATATAAAGGGGTTTATCATGCCTATCACAGATCTACTTACGAGAAACGCAAAAGAATATCCTAACGAAACAGCTCTTGTGGAAATCAATCCGGAATTAAGTGAACCTTCAAGAATTACATGGAATGAGTATGAGCTTGTACAGCCAACTTCCACTGTACCTTACAGAAGAGAAATTACATGGTCCGTATTAGATGAAAAAGCCAACAGATGTGCAAATTTACTTCTTAACCGCGGTATTAAGGCGGGACAGAAGGTTGGTATTCTTCTTATGAACTGCCTTGAGTGGCTTCCAATATACTTCGGTATCCTCAAATGCGGCGCCATCGCAGTTCCTTTAAACTTCAGATATACATCAAATGAAATCGATTACTGCGTAAAGCTTGCTGATATTGATGTATTATTCTTCGGTCCTGAATTTATCGGCCGTATGGAAGCTATTGCAAATGACTTAAGCAAGGAGACTATTTTATTCTATGTAGGAAGTCCTGCTCCATCGTTTGCTGAGGATTACTTCCACTGGGTTGCCAACTTCAGCAGTATCGCTCCTAATATAGAGCTTAAAGATGAAGATAATGCCGCAATCTACTTCTCTTCAGGAACAACCGGATTCCCTAAGGCTATTCTTCTTAACCACAAGGCTCTTATGCAGTCTGCGGAAATGGAAGCAATTCACCATGAGACAACTCATGATGACGTATTCTTATGTATTCCTCCTCTTTACCACACAGGTGCTAAAATGCACTGGTTCGGTTCACTTTACACAGGAGGAAAGGCCGTATTATTAAAGGGTAATAAACCAAAGAGTATATTTGATGCAGTTTCAAGAGAGCACTGTACTATCGTATGGCTTCTTGTTCCATGGGCACAGGATATTCTTGCCGCAATCGAAGACGGAACAATTAAGCTTGAAGATTATGACTTAGATCAGTGGAGACTTATGCACATTGGAGCTCAGCCTGTTCCACCAAGTCTTATTAAGCGCTGGAAGGGTTACTTCCATAACCATAAGTACGATACAAACTATGGTTTATCAGAGTCTACAGGTCCGGGATGCGTTCACCTTGGAATGGAAAATATCCACAAGGTTGGTGCTATCGGTATCCCTGGCTACAGATGGCAGGTTAAAATCGTTGATGACGCAGGAAATGAAGTTGAAAACGGCGAAGTTGGCGAGCTTTGTGTAAAGGGTGACGGTGTAATGGTTGAATATTACAAGAACCCTAAGGCTACAGCTGAGACACTTAAGGACGGATGGTTATTTACAGGTGATATGGCACGTCAGGACGAGGACGGATTCATTTACCTTGTAGACAGAAAGAAGGACGTTGTTATCTCTGGTGGTGAAAATATTTACCCTGTTCAGATTGAAAACTTCCTTTCATCACACCCTGATATCCTTGATGTTGCCGTAATCGGAACTCCTGATGAGAGATTAGGTGAAATCACAACTGCCATTATTAAGTTAAAAGAAGGCAGAACATGTACAAAGGAAGATATCGACAAGTTCTGTGAGGATCTTCCAAGATATAAGAGACCAAGAAATATTATATTTGCTGACGTTCCACGTAACCCTACAGGTAAGATTGCTAAAACTGTTCTCAGAGAAAGATATGCAGGAACAAGACTTGTAGAAAAACAGAGCGAAGGATAAATAAATCGGTAACATATATACTTGCCGCCCTTTTCCGTTTACATAATGTTACATAAAAATACCCCTTCAGCCGGGTCACCATCCGGCGGAAAGGGTATTTTTTATGTATATTTTTATATTATTATATTAACTTAAATAAATTTTACGGCAGTTCCGTATGCAATAACTTCAGCAGCCCCCTGAACGATAGATGAAGTTCCAAATTTTACATTTACAACTGCATCAGCTCCTAATCGCTGTGCTTCCTCAATCATTCTTTGAATAGCAACATTTCTTGATTCATTCATCATCTCAGTATAACCCCTAATTTCACCACCTACAAGCCCTTTAAAGCTGGCAGCAAAATCTCTTCCAATATGTTTGCTTTTGGACCATCGTTCCCTGAACAAGTCCTATCGTTTCAAGATTTTTCCCCGAAATCTAATCTGTATTAACTATTATCATAATTCCTCTCCTTATGAAGATATATACAATTTATCTCTACATTCTTTACAAATATTCATATTTATATTTTTCCTTTGCAAATGTGAACTTATCAATTTAATAGATATATAAAATATGCTGTATAGCCGATCAGGAAGATAATTCCTGCATATCTTCTTAGAGCTTTATTAATTAGACAGAATACCAACAGCAATACACTTGCTCCGATACTTATAATTGTATCTATTATAAATGACGAAGCGAAAGGAATAGTTGTTATAAGTCCAGAAATTCCGACAATAAATAATATATTAAAGATGTTACTTCCTACAATATTACCTATAGCAATATCAGCATTGCCTTTTTTAGCTGCAGTTACAGATGTGAATAATTCAGGAAGAGATGTACCCAAGGCTACTACGGTAAGTCCGATGAACCTTTCGCTGGCACCGAAGAATCTTGCAATTTCAGTTGCTGAATTAACAGTAATCTGACTTCCGAAGATGATAACCACAACACCGATTACTGTAAGTATAATCAATCCTAAAATACCCTTAGGCTTTCTGTGATGTTCTTCCGGTAGGTCTTCTTCCACACTTTTCCCTCGCTTAGCCTGTCTAAACAGATAAATCATATATACCGCAAATAATCCTAAAAGTATAAGAGCATCAACAAATGTAATATTGCCATCCAAACCTAACAACAAAAGCACTACTGTTATAGCTATCATAAAAGGAATTTCAACTTTAATTGTTCCTCTTGCAACCGCTATTGGAACCATCGTTGCCGTAATACCGAGAATAATAAGGATGTTGAGAATGTTACTACCTACAATATTTCCTATTGTAATATCAGCACTTCCGCCTACAGATGATGAAATACTAACCGCTGCCTCAGGAGCACTTGTTCCCATGGCAACGATTGTAAGTCCTATAACTATCTGCGGAATTCCGAATCTTGTAGCAATTCCGGCCGCACCACTTACGAACCAGTCGGCACCCTTGATAAGCATGGCGAAACCTAATGCTAATAAAAGAAATTGAACAAATATCATAATTCAAACCTTTCTAAAAAACGAGACCTCCACATAATTTCAATTAAATTCCACTTTGGGAAATAAAACTGAAATTATGTAAAAGTCTCGCTAATTATTTATTGACCGGGCTTTTATGCCGCGTTGACGATCTAATAAACATAAACTCGCGTTTATGCAAGCTACTCCCCTTTACAAGGTCATATTTATATTACATTTATAAATTAAAGCAATTATAAATATATGTCAATGCAATAAGTCATATACAACATAAATAATATGTATATGACTTAAATGCATACACACACCAAATGGATAAGTGCCCGTTACTCACTTATCCATTAATATGTAAAATCACATGCAAAAATGTAATTTAATATTACTTAAGAACCTTCTCCATGGAAGTATACTGTGGAACCATGCCGAAATCCTTATAGAATTCTAAAGCTCCGGGATTTAACTCCCATACATGGAGTTCGATATTGTAGCATCCGCACTCTTTTGCGTAATCCTCAGCGTACTGCATAAGTGCCTTTCCAACTCCCATTCTTCTTGCTTCAGCATCCACGCATACATCATCATAGTAAGCATATTTTCTGTCAGACATTTTCTGGTCGTCCTTAAACTCACCAATCTGAAGGAATACGTAACCGAGAATCGGCTCACCCTTTCTGTCTTCTTTCTGAGCAACAAATATAAGAGCATCTTTATTTGCTATAATTCCTTCAATCTGCTCAGGAGTATATTTTGTGATATTTCTCTTGAAAATATCAGGTCTTTTTGATGAATGTACATAATTTGCCTGATGAAGAAGTCTTATTAATTCAGGGATATCTTCATTTACAGCTTTTCTTATAATCATATGCCGCCAGTCTTTCATAATATCATTTTACAATCTTAGTCCCAGTTCTGCCCTCAAGTGCATTCTTTGCATCGCTTAGAGCACAGATATATGCAATTCCATTTTCCACGCTTGTAACAAAATCTATACACGCAGTAACCTTAGGAAGCATGCTTCCCTTTGCAAACTGCTCTTCTTCGATATATTTTGCAGCTTCACCAACTGTCATGCAGTCTAATTTTTCTTCATTTTCTTTGCCGTAGTTAAGGCATACCTTATCAACAGCTGTAAGAATCATAAGAACATCTGCATTGAGCTCCTTTGCAAGAAGTGATGCTGACTTATCCTTATCGATAACAGCCATAACACCCTTAGGTCCTTTTTTAGTTCTTATAATAGGTATACCGCCACCACCTACAGTAATAACGATATTTCCAAGGTCACTTAACTGCTTTACAGTAGGAAGTTCCACGATTTCCTTTGGACTAGGTGAAGCTACAACTCTTCTGTATCCACGTCCTGCATCCTCAACATAAATGGCACCGTGAGAAGCTGCTAAATCTTCAGCCTCTTCCTTTGTATAAAATCTTCCAATTGGCTTTGTAGGATTGTTAAATGCTTCATCCTTTTCATCTACAATAACCTGTGTGATTATTGTAGAAACATTTTTATTAATATGTCTTATTTCAAGTTCGTATCCGATTGCCTGCTGAAGGTGATAGCCAATGTATCCCTGAGACATGGCTCCACACTCAGGGTACGGCATCATAGGAATCTTTTCGTCCTCTGAAGATGCGAGTTCCATAGCCAAATGTATCATGCCTACTTGAGGTCCGTTACCATGGACTATGATTACTTCATTTCCCTGCTCAACGATATCCACTATTGCTCTGGAAGTGTCCTTAACAAGCTCCAACTGCTTTGTAGGTGTGTTGCCAAGTGCATTTCCACCGAGCGCCAATACAATCCTGCTCACTGCTGTTTCCTTTCCTTTGCCGTATAACTTATATTCTTATTCCAATATGGTATTATTTAGCATACTTAGTTTATACTTAGATTGCATTTTTTCGCAAGCCTTACAGTTGTATTATTATAAAAACATTTACAATAAACCCTTTCGACATTTCTTTTATGTAAAAATCATATTTTCGTAAATTGCAATATCTTTAATCGGCCTATCTCAAATACGATTCTAATGTAACCGATCCAATTTGAATTTTTTAAAAAAATTATACAATATTAAAATCACTTATATATAATTAAACCTCTGTATATACAGAGGTTTTTGTATTATTAACTTAATAATTCTATGACTTTATAACCATCTAATAAATATCACAACATTATATAATCAAATTATAGCTGACGTCTCAAATCCACCCATTTTTCTTACATCTCCTGTAATCCCACGCATTTTTCCAATGCATATTTGTGGGGTGATTATTATCATTTGCAATCTTATAATTCCAATATATGTTCCCCGCCGAAATATTCCATGCATCTGTTTGGAGTTTATAAATTTGTCTATATCTCTTCCTTTTTTCCTTATTTACCAATCTTCTTACAGATTCATTATTTTCATATGCAATAAGAAATTTTCTTTCACTATAATTTGTACCAAGAATATGATTAACTCTATCTCTGCAAAAATATATTGCGTCATTGGCATATGAGACGCTTATACACCATTCGCCTATTATTAATGGTGTATATATACTTGCTAATTTTATCCTCAACTTCTCAATGGCAATATAAATCTTGTGATAAATCATTGACTTATATGGGATAATATTGCTTACAGACTGCATATAATCATCATTGGATTTAGTTTTATCATATTTATTCACACATTTGAACGGATTTAATATATTTATAACCGATAAAAATTGTTTGTTGTGAAATGGGATAAAACTTTCCATTGCAGAAAGATAAAAATGTGAGTCTAAATAAACATTTTTCATATTATTGCTTACAAAAAAATCTCTCCAGGCTTCTAACCTAAAACCATCATGAAATATAACAGCTTTACTAACAGGCATATACTCCCTTATGGCCTTATAAGCATTAATATAAAACCTTTTAAGAAACGAAATAGGTATTCCGGAAGATCCATATGCTTCTTTTTTATCTTTTGCTCTGTTTTTAGTAGGAGATGTGGCAAATGCCAATTGACCAATAGGTTCATTTAATACCTCTATGCCAAACAATGCCTTTCTTTTACCGTACCGTTTTGCCAGCCTTCTTAAAACAGATATTACAAACGAAACCTCTTTAGGGTTCTTATGAAACTTACAAACACCCATTATTCCTCCGTTATCATATCCGTTCTGCCCAAAAGGTGCAGTATGAAGATCTATAATAATCTTAAGCTTATATTTTTTTGCCCAATCAAATGCTTTGTCCAAATATTCGACACATCCGATAAATGGTTTTCTATCACCAAATATAAAATACGGAACAGGAATTCTTACCATGTTTAGACCATATTTTCCACTTATTATTTTAAAATCTTTCTCTGTAATAAAAGTTTCTCGGTGTTTTGTTAATCTTTCCTTTAATTCATTTTGATTTAATTCTCTTGCAAGCCATGTTTCATCTTCTGCATATGTATTTTTAAATGGCATTTCATCTATCCATTTCTCGAGAACAAGCCACCCCCCAAGATTAACACCTTTTATTTTTTTTATTTGCTTCATATGTTCCACCATCCTGAAGAATATTAAAGTCATAAATATCTGTAATATATATGATTATACGATTATAATCCGTAAACCATAATTAAGGCATTAAAAAACAGCTACAAACTCTACATATTTTGAAAGAATAAATGTATAGTTTGCAGCTATATAAAAATATATTATTTTAAATCATTTTATAATTAAAGTTCTGTTTTCCAAAGTCCATGAAGATTGCAATATGCATATGCACCTAAAACTTCGTCACCATCACAGATAGCGAATGTAGCCTTTGGCTCTTCACCTGGGTTAAGAACTACTCTCTGGTTACCGTGCTTTGTTACAAGAGCAACCCATTCGATATAATGCTTTTCTTCCATTGGATGTAAAACTGTGCCAACAGTAACATTAACCTTATTGCCATCAACTTCAATAACAGGTAAATGCTTTTCTACTGATGCCTCTACTGTATTAGGGATTAATTCCTTCATAGGCTCTCCACAACATGAAACAGTAGCGCCACCCTTAACCTCAGCCATCATTCTTCCACAATGCTCACATACATAAAACTTCATAATATTTATCCCCCTTAGATTATTAAATGTACAATCAATATGACCTGAATATATTAAAAAGCCTACTTAATATCTCAAAATACAGGTCATATCCTTGTCTTAGATATTACTAATTATAACAACTTTAAAAGTAAATTTATAGTTTTTATTCTTGTTTACACGGCTATAATACAATAATCATTCCTATTATTCTATGGACAAATTTGTATTTGTGTATATTTAATTGTGCAATACTGTATTGTATCAAATACAAAATGCAGTATACAAAAAAGACGGGTCTGAATTCATATCACGAACATTTTCAAACCCGTCTTTATGTATTAAATTATATCTGATTTAAATTATATCTAATTTTTTGATTCAGAAAATTATTGTTCACTCGGAACGTTTTCCTCTTCCCAGCAGTCTGTCTTACCCTTCAGGCCGACATCTTTACTGCAGAAGTATGTCTTATCACCAAGTCGTTCTTTTTTATTCAGATCCTTAAGGGTTCTGAACACCTGTCTTGATAATATAAACAATACAGGAATATTAATTATGGCCATAAGCCCCATACATACGTCAGAAATATCCCAGAGGAGTCCTACCTCTAAGCCTGATCCTAAGAATATAATGCCCGCACATACAAGTCTGAAGAAAATCATGAACTTTCTGCTTGGTTCCTTCTTTCCATTTAAATATGTAAGAAGGTTATCACAATAGAAACAGTTTCCGAGTAATGTTGTAAATGCAAATAAGCACATTGCAATTACTATAAAGTATGGACCAAATGTTCCAAGTGACTGTTCAAGAGCCATCTGAACATAAGGTGCACCCTTGATGTCAGGTGTTGGAACGATTCCTGAACTCATACACATCATAGCTGTTGCAGTACATAAGATAAGTGTATCGATGAATACTGATAACATCTGAATAAGTCCCTGCTTTGCAGGATGTGAAGTATCAGCCGCTGCAGCAGCATTTGGTGCAGAACCGATACCGGCTTCATTTGAATAAAGACCTCTTTTGATCCCCTGCATTAAAACAGATGCACCAAATCCGGCAAATATTGCCTTAAAGTTAAATGCCTCTGCAAAAATAGTTCCGAATACCATTGGTAAATTTCCTGCATTTAAAATGATTACAAGAATAGAAATACCAACATAAGCGATACCCATAGTAGGAACGATTTTTGATGTTACCTTTACAATTCTCTTCTCACCACCGAGAAGGCACCATCCTGCAACGATTGCTAAAATTCCACCGATTACCCATGGTGTAATGTCAGCATTGTAGAATGGGAAAATTGCAAATGTTGTCTGAAGGTTGTATGAAGCAAGCATGTTGAAACCAAATGCATATGTAAGAAGCATTGCAATACAGAATAATACCGCAAGCACCTTGAAGTTAAGTGCCTTCTCAATATAATATGCCGGTCCACCGATGAACTTACCTTCCTTACCCTTAACCTTGTAAATCTGGGCAAGTGTACTTTCAGCAAATGCTGAAGCACCACCAATAAATGCTATAATCCACATCCAGAATACACTTCCGTATCCGCCGACACAGATAGCAACAGAAACACCGATAATGTTACCTGTACCTACTCTTGATGCAGTAGACACCATAAGGGCCTGGAAACCCGATACGGAATTTTCCTTGTGATTTTTTGGTTTTTCTTTTAAATACTTAATCGCCTTGCCAAAGAGTCTGAACTGAGGGAACTTTGATGCAACCGTAAAATATATTCCGGCTGCCAGTAACATAATAATCAGTATCCAGTCATACATTGCAGAGCTTATCGCACTAATAATATTGCTGATCATGGAAATTCTCTCCTCTCTTAATAAACTTGACTATAATATCATTTTTACACTTTTTTTACAATCTTTTAACACTTTTGTTTGAATTTTTGTAAAGGCCTGTTTATGCCTTAATCTTCTCTATTGTGTTAAAATAGCGAAAGTGAAATTTCAAAGGAGATATTATGAAAGAGAAAATAAATGTATTTGAATACAGCAGAGAGATTCTTGAAGCTCTTAATAAAGGAATACTTATAACTTCTAAATATGAAGATAAGGTAAATACAATGACCATATCCTGGGGCGCTCTTGGAATAGAATGGTCAAAGCCAATGTTTACCATTTACGTAAGAGAGCACAGATTTACGAAGTCTCTCTTAGATAAAAATCCTGAATTTACTGTAAATGTTCCATTAGGTGATTATGATAAGAAGATTGTCGGACTTGCAGGAGTAAAAAGCGGTCGTGACATGGATAAAATAAAAGAGCTTGGATTAACACTTGAAGAGCCTGAAACAATATCAGTTCCGGGAATAAAGGAATTCCCACTTACTCTTGAGTGTCGCGTAGTTTACAAACAGCAGCAGGAATCAGAAATGCTCCTTCCTGAATATAATGAAAAATTCTATCCACAGGATGTGGACGGATTATTCCATGGAGCAAACAAGGATTACCATGTAATGTATTTTGGTGAGATTGTGGATGCATATATAATAAAATAAACTTCACATACAAAAAGGATGCCACCTTGGAGGCACCCTTTTTTTATTATTCAATTCTACAATTAAGCGATGAGCTCAATTTATGGATAAATTATCTTAATGCCTTAAGAATTGCAGCGTCTGTCTTCTCATCGCCAGCATCTTCAAATCTTGAAACAATATTTGTTCCGTAGTATGCGCAAAGCTTGTCTGCTGCGTCACAGAATGTAACAGGATGGCGCTCACTGTTACCACTTACTGCAGCAGCGATAAGGCCTTCTCTGTTGTTCTCGATGAACTTCTCTACAACTTCAGGAATAATTCCATCTCCATCTGTATATGTGATAAGAAGGTATTCACCTTCAACCTTTTCTGTACCGTCTTCGATCTTAGTAGCTTCGAGACCAAGTCTGTCGATTAACTTCTGAACATTTCCTGTTCTTGATGCATATACAACTTTCATAACAACTCTCCTTTTGGATATTCTAAATCAATATAGCCAAGACTAACTATTTTTCATATTTATGTCAATACACATTGGCGGTATAACATAACCAAATGCGCCGTATTTCCTAATGTCATACGCATGTAGCAACATTTATGCCATTAAAATCTTATATATGTCATCCGCAAGAAAATCTTTAAGAATTCCGTCATCATTTACACTGCCAAATCCATGATAGAACTCTTCCGCAACTCCGCCTACAATGGCACCAAATGTATCGCTGTCACATTCCAGACTGTAAATGTTTCAGATAAATGTTCACCATAACCTCTGTCGGGATATTTCCTGCCAAGCTCCACCATTGTGTCGGTGAAATCCCTGCCTTCAATGATGGCCTTTTTCACAGCCAGAGTCACGACCGTATCATCCGTAAAATGTGCAGTTTTTTCATCCAATAGAGGGACATTTACCCAGCCCAGGTCTTTGGGTCTGCCAAATTCATAGGTTGAGCCAAGTATGTCTCCGAGAATTGCACCTTTAATTGCCATAGTAATTACCTTTTAAAACTTCTCCCAGCCCCAGAACATATTCCCCTGTATTATAACGTTCTTCTGCCGGTTTTAAGGCTTCTTCCTCATTGGTCGCTTCAACTTCAAATTCCTGCACAACAGTTTCTTCTATTGATACTACATATATTTTCGCAGAATTTTATTTATCTTTGGTTAGTTTTCTATATTCCCCATTTCCCATGAATTCAATATAGCCATTATCTCTCAAAACCTGTAACTTCTGTCTTATTTTATCTTTGACATGATTGTTCTTTGGATATTTCTCCTGTAATTCTTCTTCAAATGTCATTTATGGGAAATATGGAAAATTGTTTTTTATTGAACACATCTCTGTAATGTACATATACACTGCATTTGGCAGCTATTTACCTTGTGTATATATCAATTATTTTAGCAAATATAAAGCAACTATTTGCACAAAAAACGGGAAGCCGTAAACCGGCTCCCCGTTAACTAAATTTAAATATTTATTTTTATTATTCCCACTCGCTCCCTGTAAATCAATCTTAAACACTTTTGTTTATGAGGTTTATCAGAGAGTATTTATATTATTTGAATTATCGGTAAAGCATACGCTATCCGATTTTTTGTTGCCATATCGTTGCCACGAAAATACTATTATAGTTACTATATAATAGCGTGGATTATTTTCAATTTTAACGATTCATCGCTTTCGAAGCTGCCTTTTAAAATTGACTCCATTATTTCGTACAATAAGTCTTTATCAATTTTGCCGGCAGCAACATGATAACTGATGTTTTCCATTTCTTTCAGAAAAGATTGTGCCACAGACAAATAGCCATTCTTCAATAGAAATTGAGCTGATAATGTAATAGCGATTCGTTTGTTTCCGTCTTCAAAACAATGAAATTCACACGCACAGAAAAACAGATGCGTTATTTTATCGACAAAACTCGGATAATAATCATCGTTTTGAATATTTTGCAACACACTGTCCAATCTGCCTAAATCAAAGTGTCCTAACGCACCTCCGCCACTGTGCTGTACTGTAAGCTTATGAATTTCTATAGCTTCATCAAGAGTAATATAACATAAATCAGCCATACTACTCACGCTCCTTTAAGCGTTTTAAAACATCTTGATTTTCTTGCATAAGTTTTTCTATTTGATCACCTTCTGCTCCTAAAAACCTTTCATATTCTTCTCGGTCCAAAGGCTTAATATATTTGTCAAGCTGTTTATGAAAAGCGTCTCTCAAGGCTAAATCTCGGCTAGCCATTTTTGTTCTTGCTCTAAATATCAGTGGCTTCCAATGTGGCAACATTTCAAAAGCGTGAAATATGTCTTGGACTTCCCAGTTGTTAAGTTTATGACCAACTTCTTCTGATTGGTCTTTAATCATAGCAGCAAGACCGCACTCATAAGAAGCCACGAGATCTAAAACTTCTGAATACAGAGTGTCTCTTACCCGTTCCTTTTTTTGCAGTTTTAAAATTTCACGATATTCACGAGATTTTTCTTTAAAAATGCTTTGATATATCATATCTGTAAAGATAGCATACTTTGCATTTCCCATATCAACATAATCTCTAAGAGCATCGGTAAATTCACGTCTATAATTTTCTTCTTGTAAATATGCACCTATAAAATCTTTGTCACGCTGGTTAATATATTTTGTTCCGCCGCCAGTTTTTTGATTTATTAAGTCAATAACAATATCTAACATCAATTGGCGTAATATTCTAGCGTTTTCACTTTCGGAAAGCAACATCGCTACATTCAAAAATGCTCTAAAATCAAATACACCAAGCACTGTAATTTTGGTACCGACATAAATGTCGGCACCAAAATGTTCTTGAAAGGCATTTAAAAAAGCTTTGAGCTTTTTACCTTTAAAAACTTCATATCCGTTTTGCTTTAATTCATCAGAAAAAGATGAAATACATCGCTCAATTGTCCTTGTATCAACCTCAAAGAAATCTGACACCATTTCTTTTGTCAAATATAATTTATCTTCAAATAATATACAATCAATTTTTGACGTTCTTTGAATTTCAGCAACAGCTAATTCGTTATTCAATATATTTTGTCTATCAATTCTGGAGGTCGTTAAATCTTTCGACATATTTTATCTCTCCTATCTGGTTACTTATTGTATGTAGACTTTTTGTATTCATTTTAATTACATTATAAAATATGGAGGAATGCAACTATGGATATTATAAAAGTATTTGGTGACAACCTAAAAAAATATCGTACAGCTATGGGAATATCTCAAGAAGCATTCGCTGAAAAGTGTGGCATGCATCGCACCTATATAAGCGCCATAGAATGTTACCGTCGCAGTATTTCGCTTGAAAATATACAGCTTATCGCCGATTCACTTGGAATTGAAACATATAAATTATTTTTGGAGGAATAAATTATGCCATCACACATTGTAAATTATGAATTGCCAGTAAGTAATCGAACACAAATGAGAATAGAACTTATATCCTGTTTTCTAAATGAACTTCCTGGCACTGGTCGAGAAAATAATGCGTCACGATATCAATATAATGTTGAAACATATGGAAATTATGGTATTTACCTCAAACGACCTACACAACTGAACAAGGGATTTGACTTTACGGTTAATGTAAAAGGCATGTATTTCAAAAAGAACAGACGATACAGCAATCCCAGTCATCATGATATCTTTAACGCTTTGACATATTGCTTAAACACATACCCTGAAGTGTATGATACAGTAAAAAATGCAATTGTTGAAATTTACAACTGCATTGACGCTGACTTATCCCAAATCAATGCATACTTTTGCGATCATGAAGGAACAGAACATCCTATCCAAATAATTCTGTTGGCTATTAAATGGTTGTTTATGGAGCAGGATTGTGCTTACTGGAATTACTCTGGACGCAGAATGCTTTTTGAAGGACTTAACGAGCGAGGTTTAGTGTAAATTTTCATTTTCTGAACACAAACAAATACTCCTGTGCAATCAGTAAAAAATTATATTTTACACTATTTGTTTTCCAATATCCCGTTGCTTTGCAGTTGTGTTGCTCTTTGATAATCAATTCTTTAAGAGTAAATCCGGCATCTTGAAAAATTTTCATGACATCAAAAGACATTGGTATCATACATCCTTTTTGTCTTGTATCTCCCATAAGTACAGCGCAAAATTTATCTTTTTTCAAAACACGGTAGCTCTCTGCAGCTACCTTTTTCATTTCTTCAAGAAAATCTTTCACTTTGAGTTGCGACAAATCTCCGTCTATACCATCGCTATATTTAATTATATCGGCATATGGTGGGTGCAAATAAGGTCTATACTTTCATCTGAAAGAAAATCTAAATTTCTAGCATCACCCTTACGGATATAAACTTTTCCGTTTGCGTCTTCATGCTCAAAATCTATTTTTTCTTTGCACCGTTCAAGTGCAACATCATTGACATCAACGCCGATAATATCTCGATTCAGGAGTTTTGCTTCAACAAGGGTAGTTCCACCACCGGCAAACTGGTCAAGTACTAAATCGCCCTCTTTTGAATATCTTAATATAATATTTCGAGGAATATACGGAGACCAATTTCCATGCCATTTTGCATCGTGAGTTGCCCAATCGCCACGCTTTGGGAAAGACCAATGTGTTGTCATTTCCAACTCAAAATCATCAGGCTCCCATTTTGTAATTTTCTTTGCCATTATTTAAAAACCTCTGTAATTATGCCATTTTCCAAATCTTTAATGTTATAAATGTGCTCCATAACATCAAAGGTTTCTTCAAGATTATGGCGAGCACTCGTCCAACCTTTTCCGTCGGTAAACCATACAAAAGTAAAACCGTCGATTGTATCGGTTTCGAGAGCGAGTGTTTTGTAACTGCGTGCCGTTTCATTGAGTTTGCTTCCGTCGCTGCCGTAAAAATTAGTTTCGATACCATAAATCATATTAGGAGTTTTAACAACAAAATCAAAACGCTTTTCTGTTTTTCCTTGATTTGAAATAGCCGAAAGATCTATGTCCCATTTGTCGGTAATCTGATGAATATACATCTCTTTGAAATATGACTCATCTTTAACAAATCCTGATTTTTTGATAAAACTTTCAACTAAGCTTTCCATTAAATGACCGCCACGGTTTTTTCGTCCGTTTGAGTCAAGACCGGTCTCAACACCCGTTGCATAATCTACAAGGTTGTTGATAATATGATTTTCTATTAAATCAAAAAGTCCGGTTTTACGCATAAATATCTTATATTGTTCGACAGAAAGATTAGGCTGTTTAAAGTTATATGTATAGTCTCCATCACCATCAATCGCGTATATTTCATTTGACCTAACTGCCAAAAGCAAAGGTATGCATTTCAAAGTTTCCGGATACTTTCCTATAAGTTTTTCAAAATCTTCTTCAATATTCTTATAACCAATAAGTGAATTTAAAATATTAAGTTCAACTTTAATATTATCGACATTCCTGTGGACCTTATCAAAATCTATATAATAACCATAGTCAGCAATACTATCACGGAATCCTAATAACCATTCGCTAAAATCTCGCATTTTACACACTCCAATGTAATTAAAAATTATAAACTTCTTTTTCTGCCTTCGTCATATCCTTTGTCGTATGCACCTTTGGCATCCTTATGGCGTACAGTGTTGGACAATGAAAACACCCTCGTTTTTTTACGACAATTTTTACGACAAACCAAATAAAGTTATGACATCTTATGTGAGGTTATGTACTTTAATGAAAACGGTTTGGATTAACAAAGTAAAGAAAAGAGAGGTTAAATCAGGGTATAAGATACTCTCCCTTGAAATCCCGACTGACTATACGGTAAATGCGAAAGATCTGTTTTTCTGGCATTTCCAGCCATACCATCTCATAATCCTTCCTCATACGTACAGCCAGCACAAATATAGCGATCACCGTGCTGATTATCTTGTGCCTCAGGAAGTGAATTATATTCATTTAAATAACGATGGCCTTTTTTGCAAATCATAAATTTTTCCTTCTTTATCTTAGAAATTACTAATAAGCAATTCTTTAATTTTTCCTCTTGCTTCGCTATTGCAATTAATCATTCGAGTTGCTTCAACTCGCTTAATTTTATGTGCGGAATAGATATTATCAAAGAAATCATCGTCTGTATTTGAGTTCTTCGGATCGGAATTGCTAATTACAATTTTGGCTCCTTTTTTGTCCATATCATTAACAAATTGTGCAAGCTCAATTTGCGCATCATCATTAAACAAATTCTCGGTATATGCCGTAAAACTCGCTGTATCTGTAATAGGTCTGTAGGGCGGATCAAAATAAACAAAGGTATTTTCATCAATAAAGACTGCTGACTTTCTGTAATCTCCGCATACAATGGTAACTCTCTGCAACTTATTCGATACTGCTCTGAGATTTTTTTCATCACAAATCATCGGATTTTTGTATGCTCCCATAGGAACATTGAATAACCCCTTTTTATTTACACGGAACAGACCATTGAAACAAGTCTTGTTAAGGAAAATCATTAATGCCGCTTTTTCGATATTGATATTTTCATTGCCATTTACTTTCAAGTCGTTAAAACGCTTTCGCTTTTGCATATAGTACACTTTACGACCGTCTGTATCTAACGGAATAAAGTCGTTCTGCATAGCGAGAAGCATTTTAATCAAATCATCTACATCATCACGAATAATTCGATACGTATTGATAAGTTCAGCGTTAATATCGCTGATATAAACCTCTTTCAAATTATATCTGCTGAGAATATCAAACAAAATTGCACCACCGCCGACAAACGGCTCGGCATATTTGGTTATTCCGCCGTTTTCAAAAGGATAGTAGTGCTCAATTTCTTTAATAAGCTGACCTTTACCGCCTGCCCATTTCAAAAAGGGTTTAACTGCTTTTTCTTCGGTTCGATTATATCGTGTACTCCTTGCATCTGCGGGCTTTTCTGCGGAAGAAGGAATAATCCACATATTACCGACCATAGTTGCTTCTTTAATTCTTTGTTCAGAGCACAAAACCGCCACTCTTCTTTGGGAAATGCCCCATTTTTCGGCAGCTTCTCTTGCAGACATAAATTCCATAATAAGCTCCTATTTCTGTACTGTGTGTCATTTGCTATATTATATTCTAAATCTCGAATAATAGCAATATCGTATTTCGTGATTGATGTAAAATTTCAGAAACGAATAACGGCAGGGATTGCTCCATGCCGCTGTTGTGTTTATACCTTGTAAATTATATTCGCATTTACAATTTCCGTCGTTCTATTACGAACATTATTCATCTTCTGCACCCAAAATATCGTATCGGTGTTTCAAGCTTTTTAGCTCAAGTGTAAGCTGCAACAACCCTGCCAACAACAAAAACCCCGTACTGACTTTAATCCGTCAGTACGGGGTTTAATGTTAATATGGTGTTTTTGTGAGCCACAAGATATTACTTTTTACTCACAAACCACTCGATACACACGATAAAGGGTACCGAGCAAAATCTTATCAACTGGCTCTTTAAAAACCTTGAAACCCTTGATATTACTGGGGTTTCAGACTTTTTTCAATTTATTCCCACTCAATTGTTCCAGTTGGCTTTGGAGTTAAATCATATAATACTCTGTTAACGCCCTTAACCTCTGAAGTAATTCTCTGAGTAATCTTATCTAATACATCATAATCGATTCTCTCGATTGTAGCCTTCATGGCATCTGTTGTATTAACGGCTCTGATGATTACAGGCCATGCATCACTTCTCTTGCCGTCTAATGTCATACCTACTGAATAGAAGTCAGGTACAACTGTGAAATACTGCCATACGTTGCCTTCAAGGCCTGCATTGGCAAATTCTTCTCTGAGGATGGCATCCGACTCTCTTACAGCCTCTAATCTATCTCTTGTGATTGCGCCAAGGCAACGAACACCAAGACCAGGACCAGGGAATGGCTGACGGAATACCATAGAATCAGGAAGTCCAAGTTCCTTACCTACAACTCTTACTTCATCCTTGTAAAGAAGTGCTACAGGCTCAACAAGCTCAAAGTTAAGCTCTTCAGGAAGTCCGCCTACGTTGTGATGTGACTTGATTCCGTCACTCTCAAGAATGTCAGGGTAAATAGTTCCCTGTGCGAGGAATCCGATACCTTCCTGCTTCTTTGCCTCTTCAGCAAATACTTCGATAAATTCATTACCGATAATTTTTCTCTTCTGCTCAGGATCTGCAACGTCCTTTAACTTATCGAGAAATCTGTCTGTTGCATCAACATATACGAGGTTGGCATTTAATTCTTTACCGAATACATTTACAACCTGCTCTGGCTCTCCCTTTCTGAGGAGACCATGGTTAACGTGAACACATACAAGATTTCTGCCAATCGCCTTGATTAAAAGCGCAGCTACAACTGATGAGTCAACACCACCTGAAAGTGCGAGAAGTACCTTACCGTCTCCTACCTGCTCTTTAATCTTAACAATCTGCTCATCAATAAACTTTTTTGCCAATTCTGGTGTAGTGATTCTTTCCATATCATCTGGTCTTACGATTGACATTTGTGTTCCTCCTATTGTTATGAAATTCCCTATATCTTTTGTTTAATAAATCTAACAACTAATTAGCCATTTTGCAAGATTTTTTAGAAAAACAATACATTATTTAAGCTTCAGTTTTCTAAATATTTTTTCAAATATTTTCCTGTGTAGCTCTTTGGTTCCTTTACGACTTCCTCAGGTGTTCCCGCACATACCACGGTTCCACCCTTGCTTCCGCCTTCAGGTCCCATATCTATAATATAATCTGCAGTTTTAATTACATCCAGATTATGCTCGATTACAACTACAGTATTGCCGCCGTCTGTAAGCTTCTGAAGGATATCAGTCAGCTTATGTACATCCGCAAAATGAAGTCCTGTTGTAGGCTCATCCAGAATGTAAATAGTCTTACCTGTACTCTTCTTTGCAAGTTCTGCTGCCAGCTTCATTCTCTGAGCCTCACCACCTGAAAGCTCTGTAGATGACTGGCCAAGTCTTATATAACCAAGACCTACGTCATTTATTGTTTCAATTCGCTTCTTTAATGACGGAACATTTTCAAAGAATTCCAGTGCCTCTTCCGCTGTCATATTAAGTACATCGTGGATGTTCTTACCCTTATACTTAACCTCAAGAGTTTCGCGGTTATATCTCTTGCCGTGACATACCTCACAAGGAACATATACGTCAGGAAGAAAATGCATCTCTATCTTTATAATACCATCACCTGAGCAGGCTTCACATCTTCCGCCCTTAACATTAAAGCTGAATCTGCCCTTCTTATAGCCTCTTTCCTTTGCTTCCGTAGTTGCGGCAAATAAATCTCTTATTATGTCAAATATTCCCGTATATGTGGCTGGATTTGATCTCGGTGTTCTTCCTATTGGAGACTGGTCAATATTTATAACCTTATCTAGATTTTCAACACCTGTAATTTCCTTATGCTGTCCGGGAATTGTAAGGGCTCTGTTAAGGCTCTTGGCCAGCGACTTATATAATATCTGATTTACAAGTGAACTCTTGCCTGATCCTGACACACCTGTTACACATGTCATTACACCAAGCGGAATATCAACATTTATATTCTTAAGGTTATTTTCCTTAGCTCCCTTAACACTGATAAATCCTGTCGGCTCTCTTCTCTTAGCCGGAACAAGTATTGCAAGTCGGCCACTGAGATACGCACCCGTTACGGAGTTCTTATTCTTCTTAATATCCTCAGCTGTTCCCTCTGCAACCACCTGTCCGCCGTGCTCACCCGCTCCCGGACCTATATCCACAATCCAGTCCGCTGCATACATAGTGTCTTCATCATGTTCTACTACAATAACTGAATTGCCCAGGTCACGGAGATGTATAAGAGTACCGATAAGCTTGTCATTATCTCTCTGATGAAGTCCGATACTTGGCTCATCCAGGATATACGCAACACCTACAAGGCCTGAACCAATCTGAGTTGCAAGTCTGATTCGCTGAGCCTCACCACCTGAAAGAGTTCCTGCAGATCTTGAAAGTGATAAATAATCAAGTCCTACATTAATAAGGAAATCAAGTCTGGCATTTATCTCCTTTATGATTTCCTCACCGATTGATAACTCTCTCTCTGAGAAATTAATATCCTTTATAAATGCAGATAAATCCTCAATCGGCATGGTTGTCATTTCGTAAATGTTTTTATCTGCAACAGTTACTGCAAGTGAGCTTGGCTTTAATCTCTGGCCCTTACAGCTCTTACATGGAGTGATTCTCATAAATGTCTCATACTGCTGTTTCATGGCATCTGATGCAGTCTCTCTGTATCTCTGCTCCATGTTCTTTATGAGACCTTCGAACTTGATATCGTAGATACCAAATCCTCTCTGTCCCTGATATTTAACCTTTACGGCCTTTCCTCCTGTTCCGTTAATAATGATGTTCTTAACTGAATCAGGATAGTCCTTAAATGGTGTATCAAGGCTGAATCCATATTCCTCTGCCAGTGCGGCAAGGATGGCACCTGAGAAGCTCTTTTTATCCGTTGCGGACTGCCATCCCATTCCTACAATTGCACCTTCGCTTATGCTTAAGTTCTTATCAGGAATAAGGAGATCTTCATCGAATTCCATTTTGAATCCGAGACCGAAACAGTCTGGACAGGCACCAAAAGGATTGTTAAATGAAAAGCTTCTTGGCTCTATTTCATCAATACTGATTCCACAGTTTGCACAAGCAAAACTCTGGGAGAACTTCATTTTCTCAGAGTCAATGACATCCACATCCATTATGCCGTTTGCGAGTTTAAGAGCTGTCTCTGCAGAATCTGTAAGTCTCTTTTCAAGACCTTCTTTAATAACAAGTCTGTCCACAACAATATCAATGTTGTGTTTCTTGTTCTTGTCCAGCTTTATTTCGTCATTTAATTCATACTGGATTCCATCCACAATAACTCTTACAAAGCCTGATTTTCTTGCAGATTCAAATACCTTCTGGTGTTCACCCTTTCTGCCTGCTACAACAGGTGCAAGAATCTGGATTTTAGTTCTCTCAGGAAGAGACATGATCTCATCCACCATCTGGTCTACTGTCTGCTTTTCGACTTTTCGACCGCACTTTGGACAGTGTGGAATTCCAATTCTCGCATAGAGGAGTCTTAAGTAGTCGTAGATTTCTGTAACGGTACCTACAGTGGAACGTGGGTTTCTGTTGGTTGACTTCTGATCAATTGATATGGCAGGTGATAAGCCCTCAATTGATTCAACCTTAGGCTTCTCCATCTGACCTAAAAACTGTCTTGCATATGAGGAAAGAGATTCCATATATCTTCTCTGTCCCTCTGCATATATGGTGTCAAATGCCAGAGAACTCTTGCCTGAACCTGAAAGTCCGGTAAGAACTACTAATGCATCTCTTGGAATATCAACATCCACATTTTTAAGGTTATGCTCAGATGCTCCCCTTATTTTTATGTAATTTTTAAACTTACCCTTTTCTGACATATTCACCTCTTAGTCATGTGATTACTCTTTTTCTAACACAGCCGTGTCAGGATTCATATATTTCCATCCTTTAACCACGTCAGCATTTCCGCTGAAGTTTAAACCGTTAATAAATGTCATATACAACTGCTTTCTGTATGTATTTGATGAACCTGAAGAATCAAATACTACTGAATATCCTGCACTTCTAGCTACATTCTTTCCGATAAGCTTATTGTTATCAATTTTGTTATATGTACTACCATTTTTATTATATCTGTCAAATGACAAATCATTTGCATTTACGCTTGGATCAGCGTATCTCATGCCCTCAATTTCATAGGTTGTAACCTCATTGCCGTCTGAATCCAGAATAATAAACTTCTTATAATACACTTTGTTGTCCTGTATATCAGATACATCCGCTACACCATATACAAAGTCACCGCCTATGTATCCGAGAGTTTTTACAATTTCGCCCTCACCTGCAGTTACGCTGTTAGATGTCTCCTTATATCTGTTATACAGCTTAATTTCTGTACTGTATCCTGATGAATTTTTAGCTCCATCATAAGCAATAATAGATTTATCGCTGTTTGCGGAGAATTGACCATTTGGAATATCTGTTAACACTTCCTTAGAGTTAAAGCTCTCTGTGTCGATTCCATACATGGTATTTCCGGATACTATGTAGTACAGATTGTTATCATTTATATAGCTGGATTCCGCCTGAGATTTAAGCACATTTAAGTCTGCATCAGATTTAACAAATACAATCTCTCTTAATGAGCCGTCGTACTTAAATAATGCAATACCTGTTTCTCCGGCGTGCTCTCCTGCCATCTGAGTTCCATATACGGCAAATGTAACCTTACCGTCGTCTGAAACATTTATAATATGTATTCCATAAGGTCTGCTGCAGCTCTGTATATAGCCCTTATCGTCTACCTTTATAAGAGTATTTAAATCACTGTCATTTGAATCATTTACATCAAATGTAAATATCTCGCTGAGCTTTCCATCTTTATTGGCAAGCCAGAGATTTCCCGCATTTTTAAATGCAGTATACTGGCCGTTTGAACTTCCGCTGCCTTCTACATTTGATGAATAGTTAAATCCTAAAAGCAGTGAATTACTGCTCACTGTTACTGATTCAGGAAGTAATGTCTCCTCAGCTCTTCTCTGGTAATTAATGAGATTTACCTTGCCATTTGACATCATTCTTACGGTATAGGCTTCATTTACAACGATTCTCTTCTCCTTACCGTCTGAACCTGTCACGGAAATCGGATAACTCATTGTCATTCTTGTTGAATTATCATCAATGGCAATTATGCTTAATGTTTCACGTGAAACTTTTTTAGGATTTAAAGTATTCCATGTAACAAGCGATGTAGGTGAAAATATATCCGCCACTGCGAAGTTAGTTATATCAACTCCTGACTGGGGTGCAAGATATGAAAATACTTCTTTTTCCTTTGAAGCATCATATATGTTGTCGCTGAATGAATTAACAAATGCTATCTTTTCATCAAGATATGTAGACCCTCTGTTTTCGATAACAGTATCGTAATAGAGAGTCTTGTTATCCGTATATTCAACTCTTATCTGAAGCTGATACTTCTCATTTGGATTAAGAAGATTCTTAATATCCAGCTGTGCGTTTGTATTATCACCGTCTGCAGTAAATGCAGTCTCTGTCTTCTCCATAAGAGCGCCATCGGCCATACTTCTTACTTCATATGAAATACTTTTTATTTCATCTTTATTAACATCAACGCTTATATACTGCTTTCTGTCTGAATCAATCGGAGAATATGTATTTATATTCTGCTCAAATGAAAAATTATCTCTTGATACGCCTGTAAGCTTGTTATAAGCATTGCCATTAGCTGTTTTAAATGTAACCGTCGGATTTCTCTTGGCATTTTCAAGGTTTACATTTTCTGAAACCGCAACAATGGCGCCTTTTCTTGAGAAATTAATGGTGTTGGTTGCAAACAGCGTAATTACAGTTACGGCAACTGCCGCAATAATTAAAATAAGGACCAGGAAGCCCAGTTTTTTCTTACCGGTCTTCCCCTGTCCTTTGTTCATTTTTCTATATAAACTTTTATAGCTTCTTCTCATCTGTGTTATTCTCACTATTAGAGTTCTTTTCATTTTTAGACTTATCTTTTACAAATGGTACAAAATATACACCTGCCTGAATAGACAGAAGTCCGATTAAAATTGCAACCGGATTAACGAACCATGTAAAGAACGCTATTGCCACAACAGCACCAAATACCATAAGCCTGATTATGTAACCCCATACGACACCGCTTTTGGTAACCTTTTCCGCAGTTACGGACTTATTCAGCATTAAGGCATTCTGTATGGATGAAAAGATTGCAAGACCTACTCCGATAGCGAATCCAAACATACATGTAGGCTTATCAAGCGGTGTAAATAAAATGATTATTTCACCCGCTATCAAATATATAATTTCGGCAATTACGAGTATTGGAAGAACCGAATTAATATTTGCAAGTTTTTCACGAATATTCAAAATGGCCTCCTAATTACAATTCTATATCTATTTTTCTGCTGGATTTATTGTACATATAGTATCTTACTTTTGCCGCATCCAGCATTCTCTTTGCTGCAATAACAGCATCTGAATCAGGATACAGATCTCTTTCATATACTACAGTTTTAATCCCAGACTGAATAATAGCCTTTGTACATTCATTGCATGGGAAAAGTGTAACATACATCTTTGCCCCTTCAAGATTGCCACCTCTGTAGTTAAGTATTGCATTAAGCTCGCTGTGAGCTGTATATAAATACTTATTCTCTAAAGGCGCACCCTCTCTTACCCATGGGAATTCATCATCGGAACAGCCGATTGGAAGCCCGTTATAACCCATGGATAATATTTTATTGTCATCGCTTACAATACATGCTCCGACCTGTGTATGAGGATCCTTTGATCTAAGCGCTGAGAGCTTGGCAACCCCCATAAAGTACTCATCCCATGTAATGTAATCAGTTCTTTTATCACTTATCAAATTTTTCAATCCTTCTCATATGTCTGTCTTCATTTGAAAATGGAGTATCAACAAAGATATCAACAATCTTTAATGCAAGACCAGGGCCTGTAACTCTCTCACCAAGGCATAATACGTTGGCATTGTTGTGTTCCTTTGTTGCCTGAGCACTGAAGCAGTCACCGCAAAGTGCAGCTCTGATTCCGTGAACCTTGTTAGCCGCCATAGACATACCGATACCTGTACCACATACAAGGATACCGAGATCTGCGTCCTTACCAACTACAGCATCTGTTACAGCCGCTGCATAGTCAGGATAATCACATGAATCAAATGAATTACATCCCTTATCTAATACTTCGATTCCTCTTTCCTTGAGGTGATTAACTATATCTGTTTTTAACTTAAGACCGCCATGGTCACTACCAATTGCTATAACCATAATTACTCCTTCTTATCTGCTTCTTTTAATTCAGTCGCAACCTTGAAAATAATACTGTATAACTCATCGAAACACAGTCTGTACTCGTCTTCATCTTTACCTACTGGATTAGGAATTTCTTTTTCAGGAACTCTTCCATATTCCGAAACGGTGAAAACGTTAATAGCATTTTCAAAGTCACGGTATATTCGATCCTTCTCATCTTTGTTAACAGTTAAAACAACCGTATCTTCTGCAAAATCCGACTCAGTCAACTGTCTTGAAAAATGGCTCGGCATATCCATAAGTCTTTCTCTGGCAACAGCTATCGCCTTAGAATTACATGGCTCCGGGAACAAAACTATTAAACCTCTCGATTCAACAATGAGTTTTCTCTCCTTTAAATCAAGCAGCTTCTCAAGAATTGTAACAGCCATCGGACCAATATCTGTGTCCGTTTCACTTACGAATACAATTCGGTTAATTACATTCATACTTTAATTATTTTATCTCCTGCCGCTTTGATTAATCGGTTCATAACGGCTAATCCTTGATTATCTGTATCAAATGTCTCCGAGTATATGCTTTCAGCACCAATATCATTACATAATCTGAGCCCCATAAACAGGTTTTGCTCTATACTGGAGAGTTCCCCTCTATTACCTAATGATACAACATAAATCAAAATATTGTTACTAATATCTGATAAAGTTTTGAAAAAATCAGTGCATTTTGTAAATAAAATGCTCTCATCAGATACATTTGCTTCAGACATCAGTTTTTTGTATATATCTGTATTCTCATCAGTGGTAAGAATGACAGTTTTTCTGTTATTGGAAATATCTTCCAGAACAAGCTTTGTAATGTGCTCCACAACTGACTTTCCGCCTTTATTTTCAGAATCCACAAGCACAAGTGAAGCATCCGGCGCGTAATGTCTGTACATCATTCCAGGTGCAAGAGGCTTTGTATTCTCATCCACCTTCTTGTAATTCTCAATACCTGCTATGGTTTCATCCACATCAATATGACCAATCACTTTCTCAATATCCTCACGGCTTATATGTCCCGGGCGAAGAAGTGTCGGAACTTCTCTTGTCATGTCGATAATTGTGGATTCAACCCCGATATTTACCGTGTCATCCTCGATAATCATATCGATTCTGCCATTTAAATCCTCATATACATAACTGCCCTTTGTAGGACTTGGTTTTCCCGATGTGTTGGCACTTGGGGCAGCTATGTATAAGCCTGAAGATAAAAGCATTTTCGCAGTTTTGTGAGCAGGCATTCTCACAGCTACCGTTCCAAGACCTCCCGTTGTTTCAAGAGGTACACATGGCTTTTTCTTTAAAACCATGGTAAGCGGCCCCGGCCAGAATTTATCTGCAAGAGCCTTAGCTTTTTCAGGAAATTCTTCTGCTATTCCATCAATCTGTCCGATATTTCCTATGTGAACTATAAGCGGATTGTCGCTGGGTCTGCCCTTAGCCTGATATATTTTCTTACTACTTTCAGGGTTTAAGGCATTTCCGCCCAGGCCGTATACGGTTTCCGTAGGAAATGCCACCAGTCCGCCATTTTTTATAATATCAACGGCTTTGGCGATAATCTCATCATTTTTCTTATTATCAGCCGTGATTTTTTCATATATCGTTTCCATTATTAATTACCCCTGGAAAAGAGTTTTTCATTTACAATCTGCCATACATCTTCATTTTCAAGACCGAGTCTCCAGTAAGCCACATTAGCACTGCCACCGTTGTTATTCTCTTTAGTTAAGTCAATCTTCTTTCCTAAAGTATCTTTATCCTCGATCCACATTTTAAATGTAGCGCCTGCGCTGTCTTTGTATTCGATATAATTACTTCCTGCGTCATCGTCATATGTAGGAGTTGCGCCTGATTCTGTAATTACAGCCTGAGATTCAACCATGCTGATTGAGTCAGCACTTAACTCGCCGTTACTTTCCTTCCATAATCTTGTATAGAATGGAAGAGCATTTATAATCTGCTCTGAAGGCACATATTCACTGAGTCTTTTAAGATTTCTCTCTACGTAACTCATTGATGATACAGGGCCTGCTTTCTCAGAACCGCTGTAGTGCTCATCATAGTTCATTACAATGACATAATCCGCATAATTAGCAATTTCTTCAGGGTTGTAAAATGCGTTATAAACCTCAATAGGATAAACATCTACTGATAAATACTTATCATTCTTTCTGAGTTCTAATGATAACTCTCTGATAAACTGGAGGTAATCATCACTGCTTGAGCTTGTTATTTTCTCAAAATCGATGTTGATACCGTCATAATTCATATCTACAGCATCAGAAACAAGTCTTTTTATCATTCTCTGTCTGAGCCTCTTAGAGCTTAATAACTGCTCAATATCAACATCATATTTAAAGTCATTTACAACAGGCCATACCTGAACACCTGACTCATGAAGCTGGCTTACGATGGCTTCATATGATAAATCGCTGATCGTTCCCTTACTGTCAGCATATGCGTACCATGTAGGAGCAGCTACATTTACCGCACCAGCAGTCTCTTTTATTATACCTTCCACATTGTTATTGGCCGCATCATTTGTTACCTGTAAGAATCCTAAGCTTATATTGCCGTTAAACTGCTTATGTCTGCACGCTCTCTCGATATCAGCCTTTTCAACAGGTTCATTCTTTGAAGCGCTTAAAGAAGAAGATTTGATATAGCCCTGGAATCCATCCTTAGTCTGAACCTTTGTATATCCGCCCTCTTCCTCTTCAAGCCATACAACCTTGTCACCTGCAACTACGTCTGTGAGAATATCGCTCTTAGGACCTGCATAGTATCTGACAACATCATTTGCCTTAACTTCAGATGAGGTTTCTCCCTTAAGATATACAACTCTGTTTGGGTTTTCATAAACTTCAAGAGTACCGTCTACATATGAATCAATAAATGCCATATCTATATAAATAGTTCCATTTTCCTCTATAATAGGAGCATTTTCTGCAGTTTTTGTCTCTCCTGTTGTAGTTGTATAATCTGTCTTTCCCGGAGCAAGAGTCATTGTTCCCACACCGTCAGTGTAGAGGATTGCTGCTGATTCAGAGTCATAATAGAATCTTGTATCAATGTAATCTGACACATATGACTGTGGAATATAGACAGTTCCATCCTTTTTAAGACCCTTTGTACTTTCATCTACAGTTCCATCAGACACTAAAATTGCTTCAGTATCTCCGGCACTCTGCTTGAAGTATTTCTCAGGGGACATTCTTGTGTTACCGCCGCCATTATTGCCAAACGCAAAGAACACTGCAACGCCTGCCACAACAGCTGCAGCTGCCACAGATGTTCCTATAATAATCTTCTTTTTATTGTTTTTCCTGCGTCTGCGACCGGTTCTGTATCTATCACTCATAACGATCTCCAAATCTGTTACTTTATGTTCTTTTATGCTGGATTTGTAGTGTTTTGTGGTGTTAAATAGTCTTTAATACTACGAAATACTGCAAATTCAGACTTTACGGTTATATATTGTAAAATGTTTCACGTGAAACATTCTTAGTATGTTTTATATGTTTTGTTGTAGTATGTTTCACATTAAACCTACATTCTAACTTCGATTCCATTGTGCATTATGCACAACCGTTCAAATGTATCTTTATGCATTATTCTGCATTAATTTTATTGCAAATAAAGTTGTTGAAAACTTTGTTCGATTGTGTTAAATTACAAAAAGGCAGTCATCCATGGAGGTGATGTATCCCTTTTAAAATCATTTTTCAATATAATTCATATCGAATAATTCCCAAATTTATACTTAAATATAATCAAAATCACATTCATATATTTTAATATAAATTTAGATTTTGCCATATGGCATACACTTTATTTTAAGGTTTTCCCCATAAATATACTATATTTAATATAAGATATTCATCTATTTACATAACGGCAGATTTTATTCTGCAGACAATAATCTATTCATATATTCAATAGTATTTATGTTCCATAAATAAACCACATTCCCAACTTGTAATCGTAATTAATAATATGCTAACACACTTTAAACTTTTTAGTTTAACAGTTAATAAATTCTGTTTAAAAATGACTGCCAGCACCTGTTAAATATCACTTATATTGTGATTTCCTATCGCATAATCCCGATGGATACAAGGGAATCCGTCGGGATTTAATTATATTAATAAAAAGGCAAGCATACAATACAAAAAAGTCTTATAATAATATAACTATCATAAACATTATCTTATAAAGGTGCCTATATGAAAATAACTAAAATATCAGATAACGAAGTTACATGTTATCTTAACAATTCCGAGTTGGAAGAATACGGTTTAAATGTAAATGAAGACACCGTTAATAACGAAAACCTGAAGGATAAAGCCGTACAGAACTTTTTCGATTTAACACTTGCGGTTCGTGATGAGATTGCAAAGGAATATGGCCTGCCTGTTCAGTGCGTGGAATATATCGACATGACTCCTGAATACAACGGAGCAACACTTCGATATTCATTAAATGATTCCACTGCAGGTGCATACAGCTACCTCAATCAGGTTTTAGGCGAAGTTACAGAATATCTCTCAGGCAGCGTTGAAAAACTCAAACAGAGACTGATATTTGAACTTGTAATCTCATTTTTGTCTGACACACTTTCTGAGGATGCGGACAAATATTTCAAACCGGATTTTATAAATATAATTAAGGAATATATTTCCAAAGAAAATATTGAATTATATCTCACAGAGGAGCTTTCATCCGCAAAGGGATATATTTCAGGAGTAATCGTAAAGTATATTAACTCTGATCCTGCAGCGAAAAAGAGATATAACGAAGCAGTAAAGAAGCAGACACAGAATATGCCGGATTTCTCACTGCCTGATTTATTTGCCCAGAATATCAATAATCCATTTACAGATGCTGCAAATGATGATTCATTAACTGATGAATCAGAGCAGACAATTAAAGGATTTGATACTGAGACAGATCAGGTATCTGAAGATGAAAACAGACTCTCAGATTCAGTATTTGACGACAATAGCGACAGCCTTAGAAAAACACTGCAGAATGAGAAAAATTCCGGTGAATCTGCGGATTCAGGCAATGGATCTTCTAAGAAAACATCCACCGATGATATATATTCAAATGTCTTAGATAATTCATTCCCTATAGACAGCCTCTATGACAGTGAATTTCTCAGAAAGATGGTCGGTGATCCGTCTTCAGAAAATGAAGATGATAATTTACAGAGCTCTGATAACATATTTGACCATGATTTTAATCAGAATCCTGATGGCAATTCCGGTAATAATCAGAACACTGATGGCAGTAAGAAAAGTATTCTCAAGCCTAATAATGGGCAGAATGCTGAAGGCAAGGCTGATGACGATATATCTGATATCACATCTAACTTCAAAGAGACATTTGCCAAGTTAAGAGAGAGCATTCCTGATGAATTACTCAATGAAGTTGATGAGGATATAAGACTTATTGACTATCTTGATTTCCTTGAAAATATCGGCGATGAATTAGGTAGTGAATTCAATTCTTCAGACTCACCTCTCGATAAGCTTGAATTCATGAAGAATAAAATGGAAGAGCTTAAGGAGAGCAATTATAAAAAGGTAGTAGGCGGTAAATTCAATTCCATAAATGATATTGAAAAAGCCTTAAACAGACTTAATTCATGGGATAAAGATCGTTTTTCAAGTTCACTTTATCTCACACCTAAGAATAAATATATTATTATATTGTCAGCGACAGCTCCGGATATTTCAGCATTTAACAGCTGTGTTGCCGGTCTTATGAGAGATGGTACACTTATCCATTCCGACAAGCTGCAGATACCATATATTAAAGAGCACTGCGAAACACTTATTGAAAATAACGCAGTGGAGATAATTAAGGGCGAAATGTAATGTATATGCCCGTATAAATATACATTTATATATCCGCACCATATGTGCAAACTGCAAACAGGGGTAAATGTTTCACGTGAAACATTTACCCCTGTTTTTATACTTTTACTTTTTATTTTTACTTAATGTTTTTGAATTATAACTTATGTTTTTCTTTAAATTTTATGATTAACTGTGTTACGAATGTTATTTTAAATAGTTTTACGTTTTAATCTGTTGTTTCGTTTTATTTAGGTTTGTCTGAGTTGTATGACATATCAAACGGCGTGTTTGCGGAGTATGTCATGTTGTAATGAATTTTATCAAATTGTGTGTAATTTTGTGTTGAGTGTGTATTTCTGTGTTGGTTTTAAATGTGTGTGATATCTTATGTGGTTTTGATATGGATTTTTGTGACACATTCTATAACAGGCTATAAACCTGTATATATAACATTTACATAACCTGTATTTGCGTTATTTAAAAGTTCCAAAAGACTGTTAAATAACATGTTTTCACATCAGAATATGTCACGTTTTATCAGATTGCTTCGTGGAATGTTCGCTTAATAACCTCTAACTGCTGCTCTTTGCTGAGTCGGCTGAAGTTAACTGCATATCCTGATACTCTGATTGTAAGTGTCGGATACTCTTCCGGATGTTCCATGGCATCCTGAAGGAGCTGTCTGTTTAATACATTTACATTGAGGTGATGTGCACCCTGCACAAAGTAACCGTCAAGTATTGAAACAAGGTTGTTTGTTCTGTCGCAATCTGTCTTTCCAAGTGCGTTAGGAACAATTGAAAATGTTTTGGAAACGCCGTCCTGGCATACATTTCTGTATGGAATCTTTGCAACAGAGTTAAGTGATGCGAGAGCACCGTTCATATCTCTGCCGTGCATTGGATTGGCACCCGGAGCAAATGCCTCACCGGCCTTTCTTCCGTCAGGAGTTGAGCCTGTTTTCTTCCCGTACATTACGTTACTTGTAATTGTAAGGGCTGAAAGTGTGTGCTTTGCATCTCTGTATAAAGCGTGCTTCTTTAATTCAGCTGAGAAGTATGAAACGATTTCAACTGCCATATCATCTACTCTGTCGTCGTCATTTCCATACTTAGGGAAATCTCCGAGAACCTCGAAATCTATGGCGATTCCTTCTTCATTTCTTACAGGCTTAACCTTGCCAAATTTGATTGCTGAGAGTGAATCTACGGCTATTGAGAGGCCCGCTACGCCAAATGCTACAATTCTCTCAACAAATGTATCATGTAAGGCCATATGGCTGCTCTCATAGGCATATTTGTCATGCATATAGTGAATTATATTGATTGTATCAACATATAATTCAGCAACATATGATAATACCTTCTTATAATTTGTAATAACCTTTGAGAAATCGAGGATTTCGTCGTTATCCTTTTCAATTTCAGGTACTACCTTAATGCCCTTAAGCTCATCAACACCGCCGTTAATAGCGTAAAGTAAGCTCTTTGCAAGATTTGCTCTTGCTCCGAAGAACTGCATCTGCTTTCCTACTGCCATTGCAGATACACAGCAGGAAATGCAGTAATCATCACCATACATCGGGCGCATAATATCATCATTTTCATACTGAATTGAGTCAGTCTTGATACTCATTGCAGAGCAGTATTTCTTGAAGTTTTCAGGAAGATTCTGACTCCAGAGAACTGTAAGGTTAGGCTCAGGAGCTGTACCTAAGTTAGTAAGTGTGTGAAGGATTCTGAATGAATTCTTAGTTACAAGAGTTCTTCCGTCCACACCCATACCACCGATAGATTCTGTAACCCATGTAGGATCTCCACCGAATAAATCGTTATATTCAGGAGTTCTTAAATGTCTCACTAAACGGAGCTTAATTACGAACTGATCGATGATTTCCTGTGCTTCATCCTCTGTAATTATGCCTCTTTCAAGGTCTCTCTGGATGTAGATATCAAGGAATGTGGATGTACGGCCAAGACTTGTTGCAGCGCCGTTATTTTCCTTAATTCCCGCAAGATAAGCCATATATAAATGCTGTACGGCTTCCTTTGCATTTTCAGCAGGAACTGTAATGTCACAGCCATATTTAGCTGCCATGCTTGCCATTTCCTTAAGGGCACGAATCTGCATCTGAACCTCTTCACGAAGTCTGATTCTTTCATCAGTCATAGGTCCGTCAAGAATATCCAGATCCTTCTGCTTCTCCTCAATAAGGAAATCTGTACCATATAAGGCAACTCTTCTGTAATCGCCTACAAGACGGCCTCTTCCGTAAGCATCAGGAAGTCCTGTGAGAAGACCTGCAGTTCTTGCAAGTCTTGTACGCTTAGGATATGCATCAAATACACCGTCATTGTGCGTTTTTCTGTATAACTTGAAATGCTTCTCAATCTCCGGATTGAGCTCATATCCGTACTGTTCAAGTGCTGACTTGGCTGTACGGAGGCCACCATAAAGGTTTACGATACGTTTGAGAGGCGCATCTGTCTGAAGGCCTACGATTACTTCATTTTCCTTATCGATATATCCAGGCTCGAAATTATCGATTCCTGATACGGCATCAACTTCAACATCGATGATTCCCTTTTTTACTTCCTCAACAATAAGATCTCTGGCCTTAGCCCAGACCTTGGCTGTCTTTTCGGAAATTGGGGCAAGAAAAGAATCGTCGCCTGAATAAGGTGTGTAATTCTTCTGGATAAAGTTGCTTACATTTACCAAATGTCTCCACTCGCCGGTTCTAAATCCGTCCCATGCGCTGCAATTGACATCAATGCTCATCTGAGTACCTCCTATGATTATGATTTAACACAGGTTTTGTTAAGTCGTTCATTCCATTCTGTGGTTATTTCAGAATCAGCTGCCGGAACATTTTTCAATTTGTACGGAATATTCATTTTTTCGTACTTATGAACACCGAGCTCGTGATATGGCAAAAGCTCCACTTTCCTGATGTTTTTAATATTCATGAGATATTTTTCCAATTCCTTAAAATGTTCATCTCCATCGGTTAAACCGGGGACAACCACATGTCTTATCCAGAGTGGAACATTTAATTTTTGTGCGGTATTAAGGAATTCTTCGGCTTTATCGATATCCAGACCGGTTATCGACTTGTAGCCCTCTCTCGTAAAATGTTTCACGTCAAACAAAATTAAGTCCGTATATTTTAAAATGTCTTCATAGTCGCCGTTTCCAACGCCTGAAGTATCTATACATGTATTAATTCCGTTTTCTTTGCAAAGTTTTAAACATTCTTTAAGAAAATCTCCCTGAATTAACGGTTCTCCACCGGAAAATGTAACTCCGCCCTCAGCTCCAAAGTAAGATTTGAATCTGAGAATCTTACTTAAAAGTTCTTCAGGAGTGTACTCAGAAAGCGTTGACCCTTTTTGAGCATTTACATCAAGAGCTGATTTATGAATATTGAACTCTTTATGAATTTGCTCCTTCGGAGCTGACTCTTCTGCGTTTTTATCACATATTTTCCATGTGTCAGGATTGTGACAATATACACATCTGAGTGGACATCCCTGAAGAAATATCACGGTCCGTATTCCCGGTCCGTCATGCAGAGAAAAGTTCTGTACCTGACTTACCAGTAATTTTTGCTTCATTTTACCGCTTACCTCTGTGTACGCTGAATTACCTCATTCTGCATTTCCGCAGTCAATGTATGGAAATATGCACTGTATCCACACACTCTTACTACAATATTTTTATGTGTTTCCGGATTTTTCTGTGCCTCTAAAAGTGCATTCCTGCTGATAACATTAAAATCCATAATGCTTCCGCCATTTTCACAGAAGGCCCGCATCACACTTGCAAACAATGACGGCTGCGGAGTTTTATACATCAGTGGAATGTCCATATAAATAACTGCCCCACCCGGATATTTCGTGTAATCCATTGTTTTTATTGCATCAAGTAATGCTGCAATATTGATGTTTTCTGTACTTTCACTTGGGTTAACGCCTCGTGAGAGAGCACTTTCACTTTTTCGTCCATCGGCCGTTGCAATCGTTACATTTTTAAACCAGTTATAAGAATAAAAAGCAAATAATGACGGCTCAAATTTTTCGCCTCTGTAATTTGCCTGTCCTCCAAGACATTCAGCCAGATCATCCATAACCTTTTTTCCAAATTCTGTAGCATCTTTATCCTTGCAGAATTTTGGGACTTTATGAAGCAAATATTGTCGAAGGATCTCATCATCTCTGAAGTCTTCTTTCATCGCTTTAAGCAGGTGACCAAATGTCGTAATCTTATCTTCATATACTGCCTTCTTTATCGCATATAACGAATCAATTACTGTCCCTGCACCCGCAGCAGCAAAATTATCTGTATTATAGACAGCACCGCCTTCTGAGACATCTTTTGCCGTCTCAGTACATGATGGCATAGTTGCAGAAAAGAACAACGACGGATTTATTATTTTCCACCATGAACCATATTCGTTATATTTTTTCACAAAGAAATTCAGTTCATTTCTATAATTTTCAATTACAATATGATAGAATTCTTCAAAATCGCTCGCATTCGCAGCTGGAATAAATTTAAATCCATCCCTTTTAAATACGTCATTCCAGTACTCTGGATATAAGGATCCATTTAACATCTGCACAAGATTAAGATAGGTATATGCTCTGCTGTTGACTTCATTAGAAAGACAGATTTCCTGGCAGCCACCTGCGACATAAAGTCGACAGTCTTCCAGACTTTTTCCCTGCTTCTGATTTGCTGGAATTATCACATCATCATTAAAGACAGACAGCACATTCAGACCCATTCCTGCCAATTCACCAACCTGTATCAGAAATTCATCCGGATGCTTTGCCGATATTCTCACCTGTAGTTTCGGATTTGCAAAATGATATTTTTTATAACTGTTTATGATCATCCTGCTTATGTCATTATAAACAATATTGCCATTTTTATCACATCCGCCTATAATAATATCTGCATTTGTGCCCCCTGGCAGGTCTGCTTCAAGATCCCATCTTGCATCTGTCATTGATACAAAACAGTCAACCAGTTCCTGCGCCTCATCCGGCGTTATTCGATTATTTTTCAAATCTCTTTCATAATAACTAATCAGGATTCTGTCCAAATGGCCAATCACAGCAAATCCAAGACCATCTAACGCATTGCACATCTCACGCGTAAACCAGATTGCACACATTGCTTCATAAAATGTTTCTGCCGGTTCAGATGGAATTCGGCGTGCCGTAACAGCAATCATTTTAAGTGCCTTTACATGTTCCTCATCGTGTTCTGTTTTCAGCATTTCCTCCGCTTTTTCTGCAAATCTTTCAGAAATTTTTTGCAGACTTCGGCATACATCGACCATACATTTTAAAAAATCCTGCTGATGATCTGTAAGATTTTTCTCTTCCAGACGCATCATTGCATGTCTGATTATTCCTGATAGACCATATTTCAACACAGTTTCACAATTTGCATAGTGATGCGCCGCATCCATAAACTGTGGTCCGTTCATGACACCATATTTTCCGTAGTATCCACTCCATTCTCCATATTCATCTACAAAATCTGGGTATTGCTTCATTAGCCAACATCCAATGCCTGGCTGTGGCGGGAACGATGCCGTAACACTGTTCTGTTCTCTTCCTGTATCAATTTCTGCATAAAACGGACTGGATGGAAAAAGAATCACTTCAGCATCCCTGGCTGCAATTCTGTAGATCCATGTTTTTTTCTGAAAAGAGCTTGCCTTTGAATTTTCTTTCTGGAGGCGGTCCAGTTCTTCTTCCATTCTGGAAACATCGGTTGGATAATTAGAATATACCTCTTTGGTCTCTTTAAAATATTCTTCTTTATTGAATCGATAACCTGCCATCATGCGTTCCTCCTGAGTTGCCTTAAAAATTTAAAACTACCTTCAATGCAGTTCTGTCTTTTACTGCCTGAAATCCTTTTTCATAATCATCTATTGAAAATCTATGTGTCACAAATAAATCGATGTCTATTTTCCCATCCATAATCGCATCACAAATCGGCTTATGTACTTCTGCTTCTACCTCAGGCACCGGCCACTGCACATACTGAATATTGAAATTCCTGAGTTCCGGTAATGGTACATTCAGATTTTCTCCGCTTTTTAAGCCATATACAGCAATTGTCCCTGTCTCTTTAATATAGTCCAGACACTGTGTGATTGTCTGATTTGATCCAATCGTATCTATACAGATATCGGACTTTCTGTCAAACAGATCAGAAGCTTTTTTCTTTTCTTCTTCGTCTTTGTTAAGAAATGTACC
>OLRT01000141.1_pt1 | contig 56069 bp, 46 predicted proteins | sample 1672021 | NCBI WGS metagenome assembly OLRT01 (sample SAMEA3136637, study PRJEB25190) | human gut metagenome | reverse complement strand
TGGAGTTGACTGTTACTAATCGGTCGAAAGCTTGACCTTAGAGAGTTATTGGAATGGAAAAAGATAGTTTGTGTGTGGTTTTGAAGGTATATGATATAAAAAAAGAGCCAGCAAAGTGATTTGCACTTTGCTGGCTCTTTTTGTTTAGTTTATCAGGCAAAGCTGACGAACTCAAAAAGATACATACCCCATATCTGTGACTTTAGTCGCGGCAGGTTGAATGTTAGCCTACCTGTTCACATCCAAACCGCCGCGACTAAAGTCACAAATATAGGGGCTATGACTCTCTTCGGGAGCGTCAATTTTGCCTGCAGCAAACTCCTATTTAATCAATGCACAGATTTCTTTGGCTGTTTCACTATGATTCATCGTATAGATATGCACATAATGCATCCCCTGTTCTGCCAGATCATTAATCTGCCTTGCTGCATATTCAATTCCAGCCTTTCGCATATCCGAAGGATTCTCCCCGTAAGTTGCGATTAAATCAGAGAGTGCCTTTGGAATGCTGGCACCGGACAGATTGATAGTGGTGTTGATTATTTTCGCGCTGGTAATTGGCATGATTCCTGCATGGACAGGAACAGTGATTCCTTTCTGGTCAGCGGCATCCATAAAGCGGTAAAAAGCATCATTATCAAAGAAAAGCTGACTGATTAAAGCGTCAGCGCCCTGCTCTACTTTGTGTTTGAGCCAGTGAAGATCTTCTTCCATAGATGGTGCTTCATAATGCTTTTCCGGATAGCAGGCAGCAGCAACACGGAAACCGGCTTTCTTTAAAATTGGGATGATTTCAGATGGATGTTTGTACTGGCGGTTCGCAAAATCTTCCTCACTCATATCAAATGGTTTATCCCCACGAAGAGCAAGTACACTGTGGATTCCAGCATTTTTGAAATTTTCGATTGTGGATAAAAGTTTATCCTCTGTTAGGGCCGCACAGGTAAGATGTGCGATGGAACGGATACCCAGTTCATTTTCAATGTGGGAGACGATTTCAGCAGTTTTTTTGCTGTTACTTCCACCAGCACCATAGGTGCAGCTTATAAATTCTGGATGTAATCCTTTTAATTCATCAAGTGTCTCATATAATCCCGGAAAGTCTTCCCATTTCTTAGGAGGAAAAACCTCAAAAGATAAAGAAAGCGTTTTTAAAATATCTTGTGGGTTTGTCTGCATTGTATTCATAAAATTAATTCCTTTCTATAACAATAAGCTTAATTACATCTTGCAGAAAGCATTTTTCAAACACGCTTCAGCCCTGCTGACGTATCTTTATATGCTGAGATAGAAGGCAAGATGTCAATTCATGTTCACATTTTAACCTTACTTACTTATCTTTATACTTTAAAATTCTTATATGATAAAGTATAGATAAAAATGGATATCTGTTCTCTTCTTTTTCAAAATGTTTAAAGTATATTGCAATCTGTTGCTTTTTCCCGTTGATATTTTACCCTTTTTTGTTAGAATTATCAAGAAAGTGCCAACTAATCCCATGAACTGTCCAATTTTTTCATAGAATGTTCAAAATGGGTATGATATAATGTTCACATAGGAGTACATTTACGCCAATTTTTGGTGAGATGTCATTATTATGAGTGTAATGATGAATATAAATAAGAATTAAAGGAGCTGACATTATGGATATCAAAGAATTATTACCAAAGGACACAGAAGGAAGATTACGTATTATTCAGGAGACTGTGCCTGGAAGACAGATTACACTGGCTCATGTTATTACAAGCCCTAAGCCAATCGTATATCGTAAGTTAGGACTGAACCCAGATATCGATTTTGATCGTTCTGCGATTGGTATCATCACAGTTACCCCAAGTGAATCTGCTGTAATCGGTGCAGATATCGCTATTAAGAGTGGAGACGTTTATCTGGGATTTGTAGACCGTTTCAGCGGTACTTTAATTCTGACAGGACGTATTTCTGCAGTAGAATCTGCTGTTAAGGCTGTTATTCATTATTTCCAGAATGATTTAGGATATGCTACATGCCCTGTTACTAAGAAGTAGAATAGGAATCATGGATATATCATAGCAGCTAAGAAGAGGAATAGCAATCGTGATATAAACAGTAGTATGGCTGAATGCGATGAAAGCATGAAGCAGACGTGAATCGGGAAGACAGGGTGGTTATATGCGTAAAATAATGTTTGTTGGTCGTAGTGAATCAGGTAAGACTACGATAATGCAGGCGATGAAAGGTAAACCAATCACTTACCATAAGACGCAGTATGTGAATAACTTCGATGTAATTATCGATACACCAGGCGAGTACGCAGAGACGAAACAGTTATCAGGGGCTTTGGCAGTTTATGGATGTGAGGCGGATATTATCGGACTTTTAATGAGTGCGATTGAACCGTTTTCCCTTTATCCGCCGAATGTAGTATCTGTAAGTAACCGTGAAGTCGTAGGTGTTGTTACGAAGTGTGACCACTGGGCAGCGAATCCGGAATTAGCGGCAGAGTGGCTACGTCTTGCAGGATGTAAGAAGATATTTTTTACCAGTGCGTATACAGGAGAAGGTATCGCCGAAATTTTAAGTTATCTCAAGGAACCTGTCGATGTCCTTCCGTGGGAAGTGGCGAAAGCAGAGTATGATAAACTTGGATTTGGTCCAGGCGAGAGTGAGAAACATACACTTAGGATATAAAATGAAAAGAGATGTTGCACTAGAGTATTTTTTAAATACAGTCTAAGAGATAGTGCAGCATCTTTTTGTTTAATGTACTCTCAGAATCTTTTTGTGCTTGATTTTGTGAGAAGATTTTTTAGCAGTTGTGCCCAAATTTTTGAGGTGTACGTTGATGAAATTCGGGTGCGGCTGGCGGAAAATCAGCCACAAAAGCAAGTGCAAGAAAGACTCCGAGAGTACATTTTATAAAAAAGGAGAATTTTTATGATTGCAAACTCAAGATGTATCGCCTGCATTTTATCGAAACAGGAACGAAAAATACGGAAAAATTCAGACGAACAGAAGAAAAAAGAATACATACATAAAGTTTTAAAAATATTATATGAGTACGGCACAAAAGAATGTGCTCCAATGGTTGAAAAGCGCATCAAAGACATTTATAAAGAATACTATGAGGAAGATGTTGATTATGTTGCATTAAAGCATAGATATAATCAATATATGCTCGAAAAAGAAGAAGAAATCAGAGCACATATTCAAAAAAATAATGACATTGAAACCTGTATTAAATATGTCTGTGCCGGAAATTATATTGATTTTGGAGTGGCAAATAAAATTGATGATCAGTTATTGCAGGGACTTTTGGATAAAGTAAATCAATTGAAAATATCAAAAAAAGAAGTAGCATACCTTGAAGACGAACTTGCACAGGCCAAAACGTTACTTTACATCACAGACAACTGCGGAGAAATCGTACTCGATAAAATATTCATTGAAGAACTGCAAAATAAATATAAAAATCTTCAAATTACAGCAATGGTTCGAGGTGGAATAGCTTCCAACGATGCCACGATGGAAGATGCAGAAGAAATTGGCCTTACCAATGTCGTACCAGTCATCGGAAACGGAGTGGCGATCATGGGAACCGTCAAAGAACAGTTAAGTGAAGAAGCCAAAGAAAAGATACAAAATGCCGATATCATAATTGCAAAAGGCATGGGGAACTTTGAATCCATGTATCAGGAGGGAATGAATCCGTATTATTTACTTTTATGCAAATGTGAGCTGTATAAAGAAATTTTTGGAGTTGAAATGTTCCAGCCAATATTTTGTAAGGAAGAAAGACTTTGATTTGCCGCAGGCAAGGGAGACACTTCCAAATATAGGTTATTTTATTTACTGAGAGCGTCTCTTTGCCTGCGGCAATCCAGAATTTAAATTATAACATGTGTGCTCGAAGTTCTTCTGCACTCATCTGTGATAACATTGCCGGAGCAATATCAAACACGCTTCTTGCACCACATTCTCCCTTCTTAGAAAGTCTGTGCGCAGCACGGGCATAAGCAACGAGAACGCTTCCTGTAAATTCTGGATTAGAATCAAGTTTTAAGGAATATTCAATAACATGTTTGTTACCTTCACAGCCTGTCTCACCAGTACGGATAACGAATCCGCCGTGAGGCATCTTGCTGTGATTTGCCTTTAATTCTTCTTCTGTGATAAATGTTACAGTTGTATCATAATCGGAGAAGTAGTTCGGCATTGTCTTGATTGCATTTTCAATAGCTGCCTTGTCAGCTCCTTCTTCAGCTACAACGTAGCACTCTCTTAAATGTTTCTGTCTTGTGGTAAGTTCTGGTTCACTTCCGCTTCTTACCTGTTCTACAGCATCCTCAATAGGAACTGTGTACTGGATTGCATTTTTAACACCATCAATACGGCGGATAGCATCGGAATGACCCTGGCTTACACCTTTACCCCAGAAAGTATAAGTACTTCCCTGTACAAGAATAGATTCAGCATAAAGACGGTTTAAGGAGAACATTCCTGGATCCCAGCCTACAGAAATAATGCTGATGTTATTCCCCTCTTTTGCAGCTTTATCTACATTTGCAAAATACTCAGGAATCTTTGCGTGTGTATCAAAGCTGTCAATTGTGTTAAAAGAAGCAGCAACTTCCGGTCCGATTACTGGAAGATCTGTAGCAGAACCACCACAGAGAATCATTACGTCCACTTCCTCTTTCATAGATACCATATCATCAAAATGCTTTACAGCAGCCCCTTCTGTCTGAATAGACACCGTAGCAGGATCTCTTCTTGTAAATACTGCAGCTAATTCCATATCATCATTACGTTTAATAGCCTGCTCTACACCGCGGCCAATATTACCATAACCTACAATACCAATTTTGATTTTGTCCATTGTATTTTACCTCACTTATTATTTTTTCGATTCAATTATAACATAAAGGGTGGCAGAATTAGAAGAAAAAAGTGTTTTTTGCATAAATTATTTCATTAGGTTTATAATAATTTTACATAAAATATAAATAAAAGGGGACAGGGAAATGAAGTATATTTTAAAGCGGGAAATGCTTGTATGTTATGAAAAAGTTCTTATAGAAGAGGAAAAAAGTCAGGCAACGATAGAAAAATATATGCGAGATGTTCGAAAGTTTTTTCAATATGTAGAAGAAATGGGGAAAAAGGAAGGCATCACAAAAGAAATCGTACTTTCTTATAAAAGAAGTCTGATAGAAGAGTATGCACCTTCCAGTGTAAATTCTATGTTAGCGTCACTCAATCATTTTTTTAAAGTAAATCATTGGTATGAATGTATTGTGAAATCATTGAAAATACAGCAGAGAACTTTTCGGGCAAAAGAAAGAGAACTGACAAAAGAAGAATATTACAGATTATTGCGGGCGGCACAAAAAGAAAGAAAATATCGTTTGTATTGTATTCTTCAGACAATATGCGGAAGCGGAATCCGTGTCAGTGAATTAAAATATATTACGGTAAAAGCAGTAACGCGAGGCAGGGCAGTTATATTTATGAAAAATAAAACAAGAACGATATTATTACCGTCAAAGCCTTGTCGCTTGTTGAAAGACTATTGTAAACAAGAAAAAATAACTTCGGGAATGATTTTTATAACACGAAGAGGAAATCCTGTAGACCGAAGTAACATTCTCCATGAAATGAAAAATTTGTGTGGGACAGCAGGAGTCGAAAGAGAAAAAGTATTTCCGCATAATCTAAGACATCTATTTGCTTACACATATTATAAAGCAGAAAAAGATATTGCACATCTGGCAGATATATTGGGACATTCAAGTATCAACACAACGAGAATTTATACGATGGGAAGTGGAGAGGAGGAAATGAAACAACTATCCAATCTGGGCTTGATTGTACGATGTGGATAAAAATATAATGAAATAAAAATTTAATATAAATAAAAAAACCACATAATGCTTATTATGCGGTAAAAACGGCTCTTTTCATTAGAGCGTGTTTGAAAAATGCTCCAGCAAAACAAAAATTTTATCAATAAGCGCAAGAAAAAAGGCGCGAAAAACAACCTGACTGATTTTCAAAATTTTTGTCAGTTGTCTTTTTGCACCTTTTTTTATCTGTATACAATTATTTATTACAAAAAGATTGATTTTTTCTAATTTTATGATATAATATGTAAGCAAATAGAGCAGATATGTCTAATAGTTTTTACCGCATAATAAGCATTATGTGGTAGGTAAAGAATTGCATAATGAAGGTGCTACGTGAGAAGGAATATCATATGTTGTTTTCAAAAATGCATCTTTCCCCGCTATTTTTGGAAAGGCATTTGATAGAGACAGACAGAATGCGTCCCCAAGGCATATGTCTGTTGATAGATGTCAGGTGTTTTTCAGAAATGAAAGCAACTTTCCCCGCTGTTTTTGAAAAATATCTGACAGGGCAGGCAGTACACATCCCCAAGGTGTCTGCCTGCCATTTTATTTTTGTAGAGGAATTTCAGAAAAGTATTTATAAGGGAAATATAAATCTGAATCCCGACCATTATGCCGGGCAGAGTAAGGAGGTTAAGTATGAAACATCATCATTCATCTGGGAAGTACAGATTATTAAAAAGGGTCATCATGATGTGCCTGTCTTTGATACTTGTCTGCAGCATGTCTATTTCGGCATTTGCGGTGAACCGTATCGGCCGGGCAGAGAATGAAACAACACAATCTGTGCAGATGACAGACAATCAAAAGGGCGAAGCTGCTGCAACCAGACAGAAATCATCCGAAGCACAAACAAAAACGAGACAGGAAAACATGAAAAAATCGGATTCTGAATCGAAAACAAAAGACAATTCAGAAGAACAAAAGAAAGATTCAAAAGACGCAGACAACAAAGGAGCCAAAGAAAATAGCACAGAAAAAGATGCGAAAGAGGACTCCGAAAAGAACATTTCCAAGGAAGAGAAATCTACCAAAGAGGAAAAAAACACAGAGAAAAAGTCTGAAGAGACAACAGATGTATCCGAGGCAACAACAACGGCAGCGAAAGAAACAACAACAGAGGCTGCAGAGAAGAAGACAGAAGCCGTAACAGAAAAGACACCCGAAGGGAAAGACAGCAAAGAAGCAACAAGCGAGGAAAAGGCTGAGGAAGAGACACAGGCAGAGGATGATAAAAATAAAGAGATTGCGGTAACTAGTATTAGTGGACCTACGGAAGTGCAGGTTGGAAAGACGATTAGGTTAACGGGAACATCAGGTAGCTATGTATATTCTCATAGTTGGTCTAGTAGTAATAAAAATATAGCAACCGTAACAGGTAATGGTTCAACAGCAGAGGTTAAAGGAGTGGCTGTGGGGACTGTTACAATCACACATACATATTATTCCCGATGGAGTAGTAGTAAACAAACAGAAACATATCAGGTAAAAGTAACTAGATTTGCAGATAATTATAGCGGAAAAGCAGCTATATACTATCTCGCTAACCCAGCTGGTGATCCATGGACAAACGATACAGGAGCCTGGGCACCATCACAAGACACAAGTAATACTCTGGCAATATTAGTACAAGTGGTGCAACCTGGGAGGATGGTCATGTAGACGATATTGTTTATGAAAATAAAAATATTAAATCAAATGTAGCAAGTTATATTACTTCATGGCCAGACGGTTCCAAAGGAAGTACCTGGACAGTAAAAGAAGGAGATAGTTCCACAGCAAGTTATTTTACATTTATATTAAATTCTATATGGGATAAGTATAAATCTTCAGTGGCAGCTGATTTAGGAATTGGAGCAGATCAATTACAGCAATCAGACATTAAGGAAATAACATTAACTCCACGTAAAATTTCAAGAGATAATGGTGGAACTCACCCATATCACATCGACTGTGCGCTCAGTATTAAAAGCACAAAAGTTTTTACTGCAAAGTTTTGGGTGAAGGAGCCAGGAGAGAGTAGTGAATATAGACAGATTGATGCGAAAAATTATTTAACAGGAAATCCTGTTGCTAGAACAACAAAAGCAACAATCGGTTCTACAAAAACAGTAAATGGTGTTACCTATGTCCTTGATGGCTGGTACCCAGAGAATGCCGAGGGTGGAGCTTACGGCAGTACAAAAATTACAGATAATAGATGGAATAATTATATCCCATCAGCTGATGAACTGGCAAATGGTACAGTAAACTTTTACGCCCACTACAGTCCAACTACCACGTCCATTAAACTTAAAAAACTGGTAACAGGAAGTATGGGAGATAAGCAAAAGAAATTCCACTTTACTATTTCTATAGAAAAGGAAAATAAAAATGTAACATTTAAAGTTGGTAATACTTCTAAAACAGGTTCCGCAACAGTGGATTTAGCAAATGATGAGGAAAGTACTTTAACAGAAATTCCTGTCGGGGCGGATGTCAGTATTACAGAAGAGGATTATTCAGGAAGCGGATATACAACTTCTTACGTTATTGATAATGGAAACAGTGCGCTAGAAATAAAGGCCAATATATCCAATATACAGGCGAAAAATGATGTAAGTGCACATGAGATTGTATTTACAAATAATAAAGAAGCCATCCCAGACACAGGAATTACCTTAGATTCTCTTCCATTTATCGCATTACTTGCTCTTAGCATTGCAGGAGGAATCTTTTACCTGTTTTGCAGATATAAAAAGCGCTTTGTTTAAAAGGTGACAGCGATGGCAGAAAGACATAAAAGAGAGGCTAAATTAAATAGAGGGCGCAAAGCAAAAAATAAAGGAAGAGAAGTTTTGCCAAACACAAAAAAGAGTACTTCTACAGAGGTAATAAATCAGGAACATAAAGAAATAATCAAGTGGTTTCAGACAGTAAAGTTCCGCAGGACGCTATTTGGAGGCGTGGATGAGAATGATGTCTGGAAGAAGCTCCAGGAGCTGAACCAGCTTTATGAATCTGCGATTCGGGCAGAGCGGGAAAGATATAACATTTTGCTGACAGACCATGAAAAAACATATGAATCCCAGATTTATAAATATAAACAAGAACTGATGAAAAATGAGGGCACGACAGAGCAGACTGAGATGGACAATACAGAAAATGAAGTGCCACCAGAAACCAGAAATGAGGTGCGGAGGTGATGCGGACTGCAAAAAATATGAGCTGTTCCAAAATAATCCGCAGACGAAGAAGAGAAGCAGAGATCAGAAATGGTTACATACAGCTACTCGCAAGAATCATATTAGTAATCGTATGCGGCGGATTATTATTCACACAGGGATTTTTACTTATGAGAGCGCCGGACAATGGAATGTTCCCGGCAATCAAAAGCGGTGACCTGCTTATAGGATTCCGTTTACAGAGAAATTTCCTGAAAAATGATGTTGTTGTATACAAGGCAAATGGGAAACTGCAGGTAGGAAGAATACTGGGACAAGAAACAGATGTCATTACCATAGATGACACCGGGCAGCTGCTTGTCAATGGAACTCCCCAAACAGGAGAAATCGCATTTCCTACATATGCAAAAAAAGGAATAAAAAAATATCCATATAGAGTGCCTAAAGGATGTGTCTTTCTATTAGGAGATTACAGGACACAGACAAAAGACAGCCGCGATTACGGCCCAATTAAAATGGAGGATGTAAAGGCCAAAGTCATTACAGTACTCCGCAGGCGGGAACTCTAAATAAACTATCTATCTTGAATAAACTACCGAAAGGGGTTTAGAAATAACAAATTTACTTATTATATTAAGGAGGAAACATTATGAAAAGAGTAAAACGACTATTTGCATGTTTATTAGCACTGACAATGATGCTTGGGTTAAGTGCAACGGCGTTTGCAACAGAGACAGCAGGAAAAGTTCAGACACCTGCGAATGGAGGAACAGTTACATTTGAAAAATAGTATAAATTAGTTGGAGAGGGAATCTCACCTGCAGAAACATTTGAGTTTAATATTGCACCAGCAGGAGTAGAAAATGGTGGTGTGGATGCAGAAGAACAGCACATGCCAACTGTAGGAACAGCTGCTTATGCTCAGAATGGAGCAACAACAGCAGGTGCTAAGAAAGCGGTTACAGTAACATTACCAACTTATACAAGTGTAGGTGTATATTCCTATACAATTACAGAAACACCAGGTAAAACAGCAGGTGTTACTTATGAGAGCGTACCAGTTACAATGAAAGTTACTGCTGTTGACAATAATGGTACTATTGAGATTGCAGCAGTTAGCTTTACAAGAGCTGGAGAGAAACTTGCTGATGATGAAGCTGCATTCAAGAATACTTATACAGCTAATAAACTTAGTATTAGTAAAACAGTAGAAGGTAATCTTGGTGATAAATCTAAACTTTTCGATTTCACAGTAACATTAACAGGACAAGAAGGAAAAGAATACCCTCTTTCAGCTACAATAACAGGTGGTTCCGCTGAAAGTGGAAAACAGGAAAATGTTGCAATCAGTGGAACAACAACATTCAAATTAAAACATGGTGATACAATCACAATTGAGAACTTGCCATCAGGTGTTAGTTACAAAGTAGAAGAAGCAACTCCTTCAGATTATACAATGAATGCAACGGGTCAGAAAGGTACTATGGATGCAGAAGCTAAAACAGCAGCATTCACAAACACTAAAACTGGCGACATCGATACAGGCGTTTACTTAGACAACCTTCCATATATCTTAGTATTCGCAGGCGTATTAGCAATCGCAGCAGTATTCATTGTAAGAAGACGCAGATTCGAAGACTAATTATCAAAAGAATATAATAATATAAACGAAGTAATACTAGAGCGTGTTTGAAAAATAAAAGTTATACAAAACACAAGAGTTATTACTGCTTGTTGATACTGAAAATATCAAAAATAAATATTATTTATATCATAATTGACATATTTTAAAGACATATATGCAGTATATAATAATTGATTTTGGCAATATAAATAACTTTAAATATTTTTCAAACACACTCTAGATAAAGAAACATTTTAACAAAAATATGCTGTAGAAAGGAGGTGGCTGTATGGATGTTTCAAGAATATTTTTAAAAACAGCCAACTCTCTTCTCAGCGCAGTGATTGTGCTATTTCTTGTTGTTGCGGGAGCCTACTCTGCATATGCCCTCTGGGACAATATGCAGGTGTATGCTTCTGTAGATGATATACAGTCGCAGTTGTTGAAATATAAACCGACACCGGGCGAGGATAACGGCCCGACATTTGAGGAACTTCGGGCAATTAACCCAGATGTATGTGCCTGGATTACCTTAGATGGAACAAAGATTGATTATCCGGTTCTTCAGGGAGAAGATAATCTTACCTACATCAATAAAGATGTATATGGCAACTTTGCTCTGGCAGGAAGTATATTTCTTGATTCTAATTGTGACCGGTCATTTCAGGAAAAGTATTCGCTGCTATATGGTCATCATATGGCAGAACATAAAATGTTTGGTGATCTTGACTTATACGAAAAGCAGAAATTTTTTGATAAGAACCAGACAGGAACTCTTGTCCTGCCTGACCGTTCTTATAAACTTGAAATTTTTGCATGTATTAAAACTTCTGCGAATGAGGATAACATTTTCATTCCTCAAAAATGGCAGAAGAGTACAGATGGCCTGCTAAAATTTGCCGAGAAAAATGCAATGTACATTCATCAGGATACGATGAAACAAATAGGAACTTCTAAAGATTTTTCACAGATTCTTGCAATGTCTACCTGTTCTTCAGATTATACAGATGCAAGGACCGTTATTCTGGCGGTAATGAAGCCTTATTCGCCGGAGAAGTAAGGAGGAGATGAAAACGAAAATAAGAAAAATTCCGGCAGTGTTATTGCTTGTAGTTTTGTGCCTGGCAGTTTTTCCGATTTCTACTTTTGCAGCAGACGCTGTTCAAGTACAAATTCCTGTCAGTATACAAACCTCAGGTGAGACACCTTCTCCGGAGGAAAACTATACGGTTGAGCTTCAGGCAGTGGACGATGCACCGATGCCGTCAGAAAATGTATTGGAGATTAGTGGAAGTGGTAAAGCATTTTTTTCACCAATTCAATATACAACTCCCGGCATTTACTATTACACCATTACACAGCAGTCTGGCACACACAAACGTGGGCATTACGACCAGACAGTTTATTATGTAAAAGTTTCCGTAACAAATGGGGAAAATGGTAATTTGGAGACTGTGATAGCTGCGCATACGGATGCAGATATGACCGATGCAAAATGCGATATTACATTTACAAATTACTATAAACCTATAAAGAAAACATCGGAAAGCACAACAGAAACGATACCAACTACGAAGAGAAAGCCTGAAACAAAACCAGGCAACAAAACTTCAATAAAGAAAAGTAAAAATAAAGTAAAAACAGGTGACAATAGCAATGCGACCCTGTTTGCCATTTTACTTCTCGTTTCAGGAACAGGATTGCTGATTATCGCAATCTCACGTTACCGGGAAAAATACCATAAGTAAACAAAACAGGACAGAGATTATTTTCAAATATGCTCTAGAAAATAGTCTCTGTTTTTTGTTGCCTTAAAAAAGTAAATTGCTTTTATTTTTTCAGAAATCACTTTGAAATAAAAGAATCATGTCATAAAGTCAACGCAATAACGTGATTGTGATGCAATACAAAAAAGAAACCGACCACTGGTCGGTTTCGAGAGAGGAAAGTATGAAAAAAATCTATCAAAAAAATTTGTTATTGTTTTTTTGATGTCTCTATAATACTCAGAATTTGTGAACAGTCTGTGAGGAAAAAATAACGATAATCTGACGAAAAACGAAAGGAAATGTTTTGTTGTAAAGATTAGATGTAGTTTTTGAGTATTTCTATTGTTGTTTCGGGAGAAAGAATCTCGTTACTGTCAGGCAGATGGAGGAGCCAGTCGTGAAAGGCTTTTGAGCATTCGACAAATTATTTTCTATGTGTTACTATGAAAATATTGTAAAACAAGTATTATGGATAACATGAGGGGTACAAGTCATGAGCCAGAAAATTAATACAAATAAGTTTCTTAAAAATGTGAGAATCGGACTTTGGCGGATTGAAGTTGAAGAAGGAAAATTGCCGCGTTTTTATGCGGACGAAGTAATGGATGAACTTTTGGGAATTACCGAGGAAATAACACCAGAAGAAAGGTTTGCCTTTCATAGGAGATGTGTGCATCCAGATGATATGGAAATGTTTTTGGAATATTCTGATAAGTTAACAGAAACACAGACCGAAATCGTATATCGTTACATCCATCCAATATCAGGGGAAATGTTCGTGCGGTGTGCAGGCATCAGAGATAATTCTGTTACCAGTGGTATCAGCATTATTGGCACACATCAGGATATTTCAGAGACAATACGAGTGGAAAAAGAAAAGGAAGCAGAGCGCCGCCTTGCAGAATTAAATAATGAACTGCGTCAGGAAGCGGAGCGTAATGAGAATTACTATAGAGATTTGTTAGATATGCAGAGCTGTGGTGTGATGGCTTATACATTGCCTGGTCACAGAGTTATTCATATGAATGCGAAAGCATTGCAGATGTACGGTTTTAAAAGTGTTGAGGAAGCACAGCAGCGGCTTGGAGCTGCACTGCGAAAGGTATATTATCCACAGACGGATACGATAAAACATTTAAAAAAACTTCGTAATGAAGATGATATGGTCGATTATGAATGTGTCATTGGAAAAGGAGAATCGAACGAATGTCATGCCCTGGCCAAAACAAAGGTTGTAGTGATTCCAAGTGGAGAAAGAGCAGTTATCACGACATTCCTTGATGTTTCAGATATGATAACTCTTAGGAAGGCATTAAAGCAGGCAGAAGAAGGAAGCAGAGCCAAATCGTCTTTTTTATTTGCCATGTCTCATGATCTGAGAACACCAATGAATGCGATTATCGGATACACTGCTCTTATGGAGAAGCATTGGGGAGAGAAGGAAGTTACTGCTGGTTATTTACAGAAGCTAAAAGAAGCCGGAAACTTTCTCATGGATTTAATTGGAAATATACTCGAAGTAGCAAGGATTGAAAGTGGAAAGGAAACACTGACAGAAACAGCATGGAATCTATGTAATCTTGAGGATACTTTAGATCTTTTGTTAGACAGGGATATTTATAAAAAACAACTTACCCTAAAGAAAAATATGGAACTTCAGCATCCAAAAGTGTATTGTGATGTACTAAAAATTCAGGAAATTACGATGAATCTTCTAAGCAATGCTGTCAAATATACACCAGAAGGTGGGACGATACATTTCACTATCAGGGAACTTCCGTATGAAAGAGAAGGCTATGCCTTATTCCAGACCGTAGTTGAAGATACAGGAATCGGAATCAGCAAAGAATATATCCCTCATCTATTTGAAGCATTTAGCCGTGAAAAAAGTTCATCAGAAAGCGGTATTATAGGAACCGGACTTGGCCTTCGGATTGTTAAAAAGTTTGTAGATTTGATGGAGGGAAGCATTGTAGTAGAAAGCGAGATTGGAGAAGGTACCAGATTTACTGTGACAATTCCACATAGAATTGCAACGGCAAATGAATATATTTCTGAAGAAAATGCGAAAGAATTACCAGAAGAAATAAAATTAAACAATGTGAGGATTTTACTCGCAGAAGATAATATGCTGAATGCAGAGATTGCAATGACGCTTTTAGCAGATGCAAATGCGTATGTGGAACTGGCTCCTGATGGAGAAAAGGCTCTTTCTATGTTAAAAAGAGCAACAGATGGATATTATGATTTGATTATAATGGACATTCAGATGCCGCATATGAATGGGTATGAGGCAACAAAAAATATTCGTGGTCTTCCTGATGGACGCTGCAGGATTCCAATTATAGCGATGACGGCGAATGCATTTGAAGAAGACCGGAAAAGAGCGATAGAATCTGGCATGAATGGGTATGTTACTAAACCAATAAAAATAGAGGAACTGATTTCTACAATTAAAAAGATATTGAAATCCTGATTTCTGACCGCTGGCAGCTCGAAAAATCAGTCCAAGCTAATAGATAAAAAAGAAACCGACATAAAGCCGGTTTCAAAAGAGAGGAAAGTATGAAAAAAATCTATCAAAAATCTGTTGTTGTTTTTGATGGTTTTATGATACTGGAAATTTGTGAACAGGTTGTGAATAAAGAATGAAGATAATCTGACGAAAAAGAAATTGCTGACGTTTTTCTGTAAGAAATGCAATTTATTAATAAAAAACAGTATGGTAAAAAGCAAGCCGGAGAATGGCTTGCTTTTTTCGTATCAGCTAAATTAGCACTTCTTATTATCAAAGGCCGGATTGAATGCATAGAAGTTCTTACTGTTCAAGTTATCCTGCACAATCCGTAAACTTTCACCAAAACGCTGGAAGTGTACAATTTCTCTTGCACGCAGGAATTTAATCGCATCATAAACATCTGGGTCATCTTTTACAAGGCGAAGAATATTGTCGTAAGTAGTACGTGCTTTTTGTTCCGCAGCCATATTTTCCATAAGGTCAGTAATTGGATCACCGGTGGACTGCATTGTATCTGCACTCCATGGAGTACCACTTGCCGCAACTGGGTAGATACCAGTTGTATGGTCAACATAATAATCCGCAAATCCCTGTTCCTTAATCTGCTGTACCGTCAAATTGCGGGTAAGCTGATGAACAATTGTACAAACCATCTCAATATGATTTAACTCTTCAGTACCTACAGAAGCATCAAAGAGGGAATACAATTAGAGTTTGCCCTCATATATTTGGATGAGCAACATCTTCAGGAGCATTCAGCTTTATGAATATGAATAAGTATGAGCGTCTAAACCAGCAAAAGAAATATAGCAGCGAAAAATCCTTTTCAGGTAAAAAGCGAGTTGCGGCTTATTGTCGTGTTTCGACAGAGAAGGAGGAGCAGGCACAGTCTTTTGAGAGTCAGTGCGATTTTTTTCGATGTTACATTGAGCAAAAGAAAGAATGGGAGTTTTATAAAGTTTTTGCGGATGAAGGGATTTCGGGGACGAGTACGAAGAAGAGGGAACAGTTTAATCGGATGATTGCGGAGGCGAAGCAGAGGAAGTTTGACTTGCTTATTACAAAGGAGATTTCCCGTTTTGCGAGAAATACGCTTGACAGTATTTATTATACAAGAGAACTTCGCAAGGTGGGAGTCGGGGTTTTGTTTTTAAATGATGGGATTAATACATTAGATGGAGATGCGGAGTTACGTCTTTCGATTATGGCATCGATTGCCCAGGAAGAGAGCCGGAAAACATCAGAGCGAGTGAAATGGGGTCAAAAACGCCGAATGGAAGAGGGTGTTGTTTTTGGCAGGAGTATGCTTGGTTATGATGTGAGAAATGGAAAAATGTATGTAAATGAAGAAGGAGCTGAAGTAGTTCGGAAAATATTTTATAAGTTTGTTGAGGAGAGGAAAAGTACACATACTATTGCAAGGGAGTTACTAGAGGAAGGTATTTACCCGATGCGGAGCAAAAAGTGGAGAAATACAGTGATTTTGCGTATTTTGCAGAATGAAAAATATTGTGGGGATTTGGTGCAGAAGAAGACATTTACACCGGATTATCTTTCTCATGAGAAAAAATATAATCGGGGTGAGGAGGAGTTTGTGATTATTAAAAATCATCATGAGCCGATTATTTCGAGAGAAATGTTTGAAAAAGCGGAAAAGATTTTTTCTCGAAATAAAGCACAGAAAGATTCTGAGAATACATAAAAATAAACGGAATATTTGAAGATACTGGCGAATTTGTCAGGAAATCTGCTTCATAGTAACTTTATGAAAGAGTTGAAACAGAAGAATGTAGAAGAACTTTATATTCATAATAGAATTGCTTTCCAGAGGGCGTTTGAAAAATATATTGATACTTGGCGCAACAGGGAGAATTGGGAAATCAATTGTTCGCTGTGTCGCATTTATTTTGTGTTATACTGTTTTATATAATTTTCCGTTATCAAAGTCCATAAGTACGAGTGGAATGACATAACACAAGGGAAAGAATAAAAAAATGGTAATTTGAAAACATTTAAAAAAGACAAAGAAAAGGAAAGAAAATAATGCGATACGTAAAACCACATTTTTATGACAATTTTGTCTGTACAGCAGGAGATTGCCCAGATACCTGCTGTGCAGGATGGCAGATTATGATAGATGAAGAGTCTCTGGAGCGATATGAAAACGAGCCGGGAGAGTTTGGAAAAATTCTGCGCAATTCGATTGACTGGGAAGAAGAATGTTTTTATCAGAATAACCGCCGCTGTGCATTTTTAAATGATGAAAATTTGTGTGATCTCTACAAGGCATTGGGACCAGATGCACTCTGTGATACCTGCCGCATGTATCCAAGACACACAGAAGAATATGAAGGACTTAGAGAATTATCCCTGTCTTTATCCTGTCCTAAAGCAGCAAAAATTATTCTGTCCTGCAAAGAACCAGTTCGATTTTTAGAAGAGGAAACTGAGGAAGAAGATGACTTTGAAGAATTTGATTTTATGATGTTTTCTCAGTTAGAAGATACCCGCGATGTTCTCTTTGCTGTTTTGCAGGACCGTTCGCTTCCACTGACACTGCGGATATCTGTATCCGAACAACTAACAGAAAGCTATCAAAACTGTATAGAAGAAGGACGGCAGTTTGATATTGATGACCTTCTCCGAGAATGTGAACGCCACCAGAAAGAAGGCAGCCTTTCGGAATTTATCTCAAAACATCTTTCTGAAAAAGGAGCAGATGCAGCCTCTCTCCATCAATGGAATCGACAGAAAAAAGAACTGCAGGTACTTCGAGGCTTAGAACGTCTTCGTCCAGAGTGGAATCAGATACTCGATGGAGCCGAAAAGTGGCTCTATCAGGAGAATGAAGAAACTTATAAAAATATTTGCAAAGAATTTCACCAAATGTATGGAGCATTGAGTAACTACAAAGAAGAATGGGAGAACGTAGGTGAGCAGCTTATGATGTTCTTTGTCTATACTTATTTCTGTGGAGCAGTCTATGACGATATGGTCTGTTCCAAAATGGAAATGGCATTGTTTTCCATTCGCTGGGTACAGGAATTCCTGATTGTACGTTGGTTGGAAAATGGAAAAACACTCTCCATGAAAGACGTGGAAGAAATTTCCTGGAGATATGCGAGAGAAGTGGAACACTCCGACAATAATTTGAATACACTCGAAGACTGGCTGTTTGAGAATTACTATTTGATTCATTAAGAGACAAACGACCATTAACTAGAGTGTGTTTATGAATTTATTTTTTGAAAAAACAAGGTAAAGCGAGAAATACAAAATATATTTTAAATTCGTGAGCTGGCAGTGGCTGGATTTAGTTGAATTAGAATAGTGATTGTGGGGATTTCGAGGTTTCGTCCGTTTTGTTTCAATCAGAATTTACCACAATTTTACCAGAATTCCACCTTTCCCTGATAGCAGACCTCACAAAACCTTGCTATTTTATATAACGTAGATTTTAAATTTTAGCAAGGAACAGAGCTAGAGCGTGTTTGAAAAATCATTCCTGCAATCTGCACGTCCCAATTTGCGGTATATTTTGCCTTCATTCAGTTGACGTAGCCCGCTACGCCGCCCTCATTCAGGCGAAATCTCCCACAAATTGTAACGCACATCTTACAGAAAGCATTTTTCAAACACGCTCTAAAGAAAAGAGGTTATTATGAGAAAATTCATGTGGAAAAAAGCTGCGGCTGCAGCAATGACTGCAACGATTTTAGCAACGAGCGCAACGGTTCTCCAAGCTGCTGCACCACCAGACGGATATACGAATGCACAGGATACCGTAGAGGCTTACGGTGGAGCCTACAGCAATTGGATGACAAAATGGAACAGTACAATCAGTAAAGATAGAGAGCAGATTTCTCTTTCTCCAGGAAGTGATAACAGTTCTGTAAATTTCGCATGGTATACAAAAAAATCTGCCGGTGTACAGAAGTTAAAAATCGCGGAAAATAAAAGACTGACAAATGCAAAGGTATATGAGGCAGAGCAGACAAAGGCAGTTACTGATAAAGATGAGACAGAATATGTTTCAAATAAAGTAATAGCAACGGATTTAAAGGCTAACACAAACTATTATTACAGTTATCAGAAAGACGGACAGTGGACAGCACCAGAAAAATATACGACAGATAATGGAAGTAAGTTCAGCTTTATTTTTGTAGGTGACCCGCAGATCGGTTCTTCTAATCCAGAAAAAGGAACAGATTCCGATATATTTTATAATGCACAGTCTGTTGCGGTAGCAAATGATGCATTTAACTGGAATACAACTTTAAGCCAGGCGATGGAAAAGACAAATAATAAAGCAAGTTTTGTTCTTTCTTCTGGTGACCAGATTCAGAGTACAAAGAAGAAATCTCCAAAAAAAGCAGCATGGGGAAGTGAGATTGAGTACAGTGGATATTTAAGCCCGGATGTATTAAAGAATCTGCCGGTAGCAACAACAGTAGGTAACCATGATGCAGATAATGAAAATTATCTCTATCATTTTAATATCACAAATGCAAGTAATCTTGGTTCTAACGGAACCGTTGGCGGTGACTATTGGTTCAAACATGACAATGCGTTATTTATTATGTTAAATACACAGGATACAAATGTGGAAGAACATAAGCAGTTTATCGAGCAGACTGTGGCAGCAAATAAAGACTGCAAGTGGAGAATCGTTACGCTCCATCAGGATATTTATGGTTCTGCAGAACATTCCAATGAGCCTGAAATCACAAATTTAAGATATCAGCTTGCACCAATTTTTGAAGATAACAAAGTAGATGTTGTTCTTACCGGACATGATCATGCTTACTCCCGTACACAGATTTTAAAAGGCGGACATAAAACAACAGAATATACAGATGATGAATTTGATCCAATGTTAGATGAAGATATGGATGCAGGAGAGAATCCAGATACGGTATATACAGCAAAAGAAAATATTAAAGCAGACACGACAGATCCATCTCAAAAAGCATATCTTAATTACTTAAATCAGGTGATGGATAAAGATGCGATTCAGCAGGTAACAAAGAAGGGTACAACCGTATTTAATCCAACGGGTATTCTTTACATGACAGCAGGTTCTTCATCAGGTAGTAAATACTATGACTTAGTGCCAAGACAGCAGAGCTATATCGCAAACCGCTGGCAGCAGGATGTACCTACATATTCCGTAATTGATATTACAGATACAACATTTACGATTAATACCTACCGTACAGACACAGAAGAAAAGATTGACGAGACATTCAGTATTGCAAAAGTAAATGAATCTGATAATAAAAATCAGACGGATAATACACAGACAGATAATAAAAAACAGCCAACAACAGCAAAGAAAAATACAACAAAACCGGCTGAAAAAGCAGTTGCTCCAAAGAAGACAGTTGTTAAAAAAGTAAAAGCTCTTGGCAAAAAGAAAATCAAAATAACAGTTAAAAAATCTTCTGAACAGGTAAGCGGATATGAAGTTATCTTATCCACAAAGAAGAACTTCAAAAATGCAAAGAAAATAACAACAAAGAAAAATGTAGTAACAGTGAAAAAATTAAAAGCTGGCAAGAAATATTTCGTAAAAGTACGTGCCTTCAAGAAGGTGGGTAACAAAAAAATTTACGGAAATTACAGCACAGTGAAAAAAGTTATTGTAAAGAAGTAGCTGTAAAGAAGTAACATCAAAAAAGCAACAGTGAAAAAGTAACAGTAAAGAAATAACAGGAGATCTTATGTCAGAAGAATTAAAGAAAACTGACATAAAAAAGATTGCAGGAAGGGGATGCCTGATTGTAGCGGGCATCCTGTTTCTCATTTTTTTATGCCGGTATAATCAGATAAAAAAAGAATCCCTATATGATACGGAAGGGCGGACATTTGCCAAAGCTACTGTAATGAACGTCTTACAGGACAACGAAACCAAAGACGGAATTTACATCGGAAGGCAGCTTGTAAAATTAAAAATCACTTCTGGAAAATGGAAAGGAAAAACAATGGAAGCAGACAGCTCTTCTGCATATTTATACGGAGCACATTGCAAAAAAGGCAGTAAAGTTATCGCATTAGTAAGTGAGGCAAATGGTTCATTTTCTGCTTCAGTTTATAGTGTTGACAGAGAGATGCAGGTCTATCTGATTATCGCGATTTTTCTGTTAACTCTAATTATTATCGGAGGAAAACAGGGATTTGCATCAGTGATTGGGCTGGCATTTACCGCGATATGCATTCTGTTCTTATTTTTACCGATGATTTATAAAGGACATTCTCCAATCCTTTCTGCAGTATTTGTTGTTGCGTTAACGACAATCGTGACAATGTATTTAGTCGGTGGAGTCTCTGGTAAAACCGCTGTGGCAATTATCGGAACAATTTCCGGAGTATTGATATCAGCCCTTTTTGCATTCCTGTTTTGTAAAATGACAGATATCAGCGGTTATAATGTATCATCCATCGAGAGTCTTATCTACGTAAGAGACCAGACGGGAATAGACGTAGGCCAGCTTTTATTTGCAGGAATTTTAATTGCATCATTAGGAGCAGTCATGGATGTAGCAATGTCCATTTCTTCAACAATAGAAGAAATATCCCACCAGAATCCAGAATTAGGAGTAAAAGGTTTGTTTTTTTCAGGAATGCGTGTTGGAAAAGATATGATGGGAACCATGTCAAATACATTAATCCTTGCCTTTGCAGGCGGTTCCATTAACACACTTGTATTTATTTATGCATACAATTACGAATATTTACAAATGATTAATATGTTTGATATAGGGATTGAAATCATACAGGGAGTAGCCTCAAGTATGGGAGTCATCCTGACGGTACCAATTTGTTCACTTTTGGCAGCATGTGTACAGGGGAAAATAGGAATTTGCCGGGGTGAGTAAACAGACGAAGGCTGAGAATCAAATCATCTATATTTGTGATTTTCGTCGCTACGAGAAGTCGTCTTTTCTAATATTTTATTATAGTCTCGTAGCTCCCAGACCACAAATATAGATGATTTGATTCTCAGACTTCTGTTTCTTGGCTGCCCGGGCAAATTAGCGGAAAGATTTGTGGAAGAAGTCAGGTGAGATAGAAGTAATTCGAGAAGTTAAATATTTCAGGATTGACATAAAACCTTCTGGAGTCTATTCAAATCCCTCCAGCAATAAATAGAATTTCCCTCCACAGCCAAAGCACAGCCCTCTTTTGATAAACAAAGCATATTTGTGGCCTCGGAGCAAAGGTTGGATGCGAGCGCTTTTACGCGAGCATTCAACCTGCAGCGACTAAAGTCACAAATATGCTTTATTTATCAAAAGAGGGCATCTCCTTTGCCTGCGGTAAATTCCTATTTACAAAAGAAACTCTTGACAAATGAAAAAGAGTAATATATGATGAGTCCTAGTAAGAAAATGGGAATTGAGGAGCAAGATTATGATGATGATGTGTGTCATGCCAATGAATTGCATAACTTGTAGCTGCGAAGATTCGCAGATGTATATGTCTTCTGAGAAGGAGACTGGCTTGCCTGCACATAATTATCAGAATGCGTGTTCATAGATTTTAGATGAAGTTTTTTGAAAGGGTAAGGGAATTTAAGAAATAAGAAAGATTCTCACCTGAATAAGAATTGCATTTACACAGCACTAAAGATGAGTTTTAAGCAGGTAGCGATACCTGCTTTTTTCTTTAGGTTTACAATGCTTCAATATGACCTTATAATAGTTAACATTAAGTTTTAATGTACTCTAAATCTGATAGAAGTTTATATTAAGTTCTTTTCTGCAAAATGCAATATGTTAATAGCTCAAGTGTAACAGTCAGACATAGAATAGATATACAAAATGTTCAGGCAGAGAGTACATTTTCAAGAAAGGGAGGAAGGCAATGTCAGAGATTGTAATAGAGAATCTGTATAAATCTTTTGACACAAAAGATGGAAAAGTAGAAGCTCTTAAGAATGTCAATTTAAGCATTGAATCTGGTGATATTTACGGGATTATCGGTATGTCCGGTGCTGGTAAGAGTACACTGGTACGATGCATCAATTTCCTTGAAGTGCCGACAAAGGGACGTGTCCTTATTAATGGAAAGTCATTAGGCGATTATACTTCAAGAGAGTTAAGAAAGCAAAGAGAAGATATCGGAATGATTTTCCAGCATTTTAACTTGCTCATGCAGAAGAATGTTTTAGAAAATGTCTGTTTTCCACTGTATATTCAGGGTAAGTCAAAGAAGGATGCAAGAAAGAGAGCGAAAGAGCTTTTAGATATCGTTGGACTCGGTGACAGAACGGGAGCATTTCCGGCTCAGTTATCTGGTGGACAGAAACAGAGAGTTGCGATTGCGAGAGCATTAGCTTCTGATCCGAAGATTTTACTTTGTGATGAGGCAACCAGTGCACTTGATCCTCAGACTACTTCTTCGATTTTAGCATTGTTGAAGGACATTAATCAGCGATTCAATATCACAATTGTAATTATTACACATCAGATGTCCGTTGTTCGCGAGATTTGTTCTCATGTAGCAATCGTAAAAGATGGTGAAGTTGCAGAACAGGGAACAGTGGAAGACATTTTCACACATCCCAAAACTGCTGTGGCAAGAGAACTTCTTAAGAATGATGTCGGTGATGACGGAGAGGAAAAAAGAGGAACGACAGCAGGCGGCAAAGAAATTATTAAGAGCGGGGAAAAGATTCGGATTGTCTTTTCTGAAAACTCTGCATTTGAGCCAGTTATCGCAAATCTGATTCTCAACTTTAACGAGCCGGTAAATATTTTAAAGGCAGATACAAAGAATGTCGGCGGCGTGGCAAAGGGCGAGATGGTTCTTGAATTTGCTCCAGACTGTACAAAGAATAAAGAAATGAAACAGTATCTTTTAGACAGAGGATTAGAAATCGAGGAGGTGAGTGAGCATGTGGACTAAAGAAATCACAGATATGATCATCAACGGTGTGTGGGCGACACTTTACATGACAGTAGCTTCTACGGTTTTAGGATATGTATTTGGCCTTCCGATGGGTGTGCTTTTGGCAATTACGGATAAAGAAGGATTAACACCGAATGCAGTCGTATATAAGATACTAGATGTAATCGCAAATATCGTGCGAAGCATTCCTTTCCTGATTCTCCTTATTTTACTTATCCCATTTACGAGACTTCTTGTTGGACAGAGTTATGGTTCCACTGCAACCATTGTTCCACTTGTTATTGCGGCGATTCCATTTATTGGACGAATGGTAGAATCTTCTATTAAAGAAGTAGACCCAGGTGTTATCGAGGCAGCCCGCTCTATGGGAGCAAGTAATATGCAGATTGTCATGAAAGTCCTTTTAGTAGAAGCAAGAACTTCTTTACTTACCGGAGCAACTATCGCAATCGGAACCATTCTTGGATATTCTGCAATGGCAGGTTGTGTCGGCGGTGGCGGACTTGGTGATATTGCCATTCGTTACGGATATTACCGCTATCAGACAAGTATTATGATCGTAACTGTTGTACTGCTTGTCATACTCGTACAGATTTTCCAGAGCATTGGTATGTTCCTTGCAGCCAAGCTCGATAAGAGAAAATAGTATATCAGTTGGGAGATGACTCCCACATCTATAGGTGATGAGAAACAAGCTGGTATCAGTGGTGGGAGTCAATCCCCCAGCTGATATAGCCTCCGGCAGGATTGCAGAGGTGCGCAGTAGAAGTATGTCATGCAATTGCATGACGCGCACCTCGCAGCAAGAATGCCGAGGCATTCTTGAATATTTTTCACTGCAAAGCTTAAAATAGACTTATAGAGTTTCGTAAAAATGGAAAAGTAATTAGATAGAATTCTACAAAACTATCCGAAGCTGATTGCAAATGGTATAAATTATAATTATCGGCTATTTAGAAAATTAAGTGAAAACATTAGTAATTCAATTGTCAAGTGTTTTACGCTTATAAATTGAAAGCTTTTCTAAATAGTTATAATAAAGAAAAAAGAGATAGTTTTTGACACTATCAAAAAAGAGAAAGCGAGGAAACAAAAATGAAAAAATTTGGAGCATTTTTATTAGCAGGTGTACTTGCAATCGGAGCTTTAACAGGCTGCGGAAGCACAGACAAGAAAGCAGAAAGTTCAACAGGAAGCACAGATACACAGGTAATCAAAGTTGCTGCTTCTGCTACACCACACGCAGAAATCTTAGAGGAGGCAAAGCCACTCCTTGCCAAAGAAGGATACGACTTACAGGTAACTGTATTTGATGATTATGTACAGCCAAACGAAGTTGTAGACAGCGGAGATTTCGATGCGAACTATTTCCAGCACGTTCCTTATATGGAACAGTTCAACAAAGAAAAAGGAACTAAGTTAGTAGATGCAGGAGACATCCACTACGAACCATTTGGAATTTACCCAGGAACAAAGAAGAGTCTTGACGAAATCGCAGATGGTGATGAAATCGCTGTACCAAACGATACAACAAACGAAGCAAGAGCATTACTTCTTCTTCAGGACAACGGACTTATCAAATTAAAAGATGGTGCCGGACTCACAGCAACAGTAAATGACATTACAGAAAACCCACACAACATCAAAATCGTTGAGTTAGAAGCAGCACAGGTAGCTCGTGTAACAGGCGAAACAGCATTTGTTGTATTAAACGGTAACTACGCACTTCAGGCAGGATACTCCGTAAAGAAAGATGCACTTGCATACGAAGCGTCTGATTCTGAAGCTGCAAAAACATATGTAAACATCATCGCAGTAAAAGAAGGCAACGAAGACAGTGATGCAATCAAAGCCTTAGTAAAAGTTCTCAAATCTGATGATATCAAGAAATTCATCGATGAGAAATATGATGGTGCAGTAATTGCGTTTGAATAAATAGGAATTTGCCGCAGGCAAAAGAGACGCCCTCTGTAAGGTAAATAAAGCATATTTGTGACTTTAGTCGCTGCAGGTTGAATGCTCGCGTAAAAGCGCTCGCATCCAACCTTTGCTCCGAGGCCACAAATATGCTTTATTTATCTTACAGAGGGCTGTGTTTTGGCTGTGGAGGAAAATTCTATTTATTGCTGGAGGGATTTGAATAGGCTCCAGAAGGATGTGGCTTTCTTAGAAGATGACTTCTCGTAGCGACGAAAATCACAAATATAGATGATTTGATTCTCAGACTTCGTTTGTCTACTCACCCCGGCAAATTCCTATTTGATGCTTCTATACCTACATCGGTGAGCACTCCCATTACCGGTCGGTATGGCATGGCGAAGCGTTGGGAGAGATAACGCATTGCCGCTCCGGTCTCACCATCAGGACCCCCAAACTGACTGATGATTGCTTTTGCCATAGCAGCATCGGTTCTTTTTATATTAATCGGATATTCCAATCTTTTTTCATAATTCCACATAAATCTTATCCCTCCATTTCCCAAGGCCACGGTTCATTTGCCCATGCCCAGAAGTCAGTACCTTTAGGTACAGTGTCAAGCGTCAGAGGCGAGAAGCGGCTGCTATATTCTTTTAATGCCTGTTTTCTTGCGTTTGTATAATATTCAAAATATTCTAAACCCTCAGCATTTTTAGGATGTGTATCAAGAAACATGGCACAGTCTAAGGCAGCAAAGCTTACAAAATCAATATAACATTTTAAATTCTGCTGATTCATGTTACAGTTACAATTTTGGTTTCGGTTGTTGTTGCGGGCAGAATTAGAGTTGCGGCCGGAGTTACAGCCAGAGTTAGAATTACAACCGGAATTACCATTAAAATTGCAGTTCATAGAATGATGCTGACAGGAGTTCATGTTACAGTTTTGCGTAGTGTAGTTTTGAGAAGAATGCATATTCTGCATCATTTCTGGCACCTCCTTCCAGTAAAAGGCAGGTCAAGTTCCTGAAAGATTGTTCCGGCGCAAAGAGCATTTTCAGGTTTATATATATTCTGCCATTTCTGCCATGGAACATAGGTCATAGCAAGCGGCATGGAATCTAATTTTAACACTTCTTTTTCCTGTTTATATGAACAGGAAGAATGATTTTCCATCATGGCGGTGTCTCCTTAAGTTTATATAGTTATATATATGATAAGCAGCCTGAAATGTCCATAAGATCAGATGATTTCAAAGAAAGAAGATAGCCTATATTGTGCCTCTCTTCCTAGGCGTCTCTCCTAATGAATTTATTTTATCAAATATAATATTTTATATATAATGTTACAATGTCACCAGAAAAACTCTTAAAAATTTGACAAGGACATAAATTGACAAATATAGATAGGGGGCGTATTATATAGATAACTGTTTTATTTCAAGATATGTTAGTTCCCCAAAATGACATATTGAAAATCCCCAAAACAGTAAGAGAGTCTTCCGAAGAAGTGATCGCTTTCGGAAGATTTTTTTTATGCAGAAGAAAGTGCACATTACTTGCATTTTTTAAGTCAGGACTGTATAATATAAGATTGATTAACTTAGTTTACTATTTCATCGAGAAGTGAAGTATCAATGAGATAGCAGATGGTAGAATTTCATTTTATTTTTTATGAAGAAAGGAATGGAACAATGACAAAAATAGATATTATTTCTGGTTTCCTTGGAGCTGGAAAAACGACTTTAATTAAGAAACTTATCGAAGAGGCACTGAAAGGACAGAAAGTTGTTCTTATCGAGAATGAATTTGGCGAAATTGGTATTGACGGTGGATTTTTAAAAGAATCCGGTATTCAGATTAATGAGATGAATTCTGGATGTATTTGCTGTTCTTTAGTTGGTGATTTTAATACAGCATTGAAAGATGTTTTAGAGCAGTATACACCAGACCGCATCATCATCGAGCCTTCAGGAGTTGGCAAGCTTTCTGATGTTATGAAAGCGGTACAGAAGGTTGTAGATGCAGAGGCGAATGTTGTATTAAACAGCCATATCACTGTTGCAGATGCACAGAGAGCAAAAATGTATCTCAAGAACTTTGGTGAGTTCTACCGTAACCAGATTGAATTTGCCAGTGCAGTAATTTTAAGCCGTTCCCAGAATGTAAAGGAAGATAAGTTAGAGAAGGCAGTAAAATTACTTCGCAGCCTGAATGATAAATGCCCTATCGTGACAACTCCTTGGGAAGAACTTAGCGGAGCACAGATTCTTGAAGTAATGGAAGGGGAAAATGACTTCGCAAAAGAGTTAATGGAAGCAGCACAGGTTTGCCCTGAATGTGGACATCATCATGAACATGGCGAAGAGTGTCATGATCACCATCACGATCATGAGGAGCATGAGCATCATCACGACCATGACCACGAAGAGCATGAGCATCATCATGAACATGACCATGAAGAGCATGAGCATCATCATGATCATGACTGCTGTGGACATGATCACCATCATCACCATGCAGATGAAGTATTTACAAGCTGGGGTAAGGAAACTCCTAAGAAATTTACAGAAGAAGGAATTCGTGCAATTCTTGATACCTTATCTAAAGAGGATTCCGATGAGTACGGTATTATCTTAAGAGCAAAAGGTATTGTTCCAGATGAAAACGGTAAATGGATTCACTTTGACCTCGTGCCAGGTGAGGACGAGGTACGTTATGGCTCTGCAGAATACACGGGAAGAATCTGTGTTATCGGTTCTAAACTTAATGAGGACAAACTTGCAGAACTTTTTGGTTTATAGAAAATGTACTTTCGGAGTCTTTCTTGCATTTGCTTTTGTAAGAATATTCTGAGAGTGTATTTGAAACCCCACAGGAGGAAAATTTATGTTAGGTAAGAAAAAGGAGCTGGAGATTCCTGTATATTTATTTATGGGATTCTTAGAAGCCGGAAAGACAACCTTTATTCAGGAAACACTGGAAGAAGATTATTTTAACGACGGAGAAAGAACACTTTTATTTGCCTGTGAAGAGGGAATGGAAGAATACGACGAAGAACTGTTAAAGAGAACAAATACAACTGTTGTTTATGTAGAAGAGCAGGAAGATTTCAATACAGAATTCCTGACAAGCAAGCTTTTACAGTATTATCCAGACCGTGTTATTATAGAATATAATGGTATGTGGACCATTGATCATTTAGTAGAGGCGATGGAGGGAACTCCACTTATGATTTTCCAGACAATCGTAAGTGCCAATGCGGAAACATTTGATCTGTATATGAACAATATGCGTTCTCTTGCTGTAGAAATGTTTAAGATGGCAGAACTTGTTATCATTAACCGTTGTACTAAGGCAACACCAAGAGCAACTTACAGAAGAAGTATCAAAGCTGTTAACCGTCGTGTACAGGTCGTTTTTGATTCCATGGTTCCAGGTGAGGACATGGAGGAAGAAGAGGATGAACTTCCATTTGATATCAGCGGAGATGAAATTCATCTCGAAGATGATGACTACGGTGTATGGTTCATCGATGCGATGGAACGTCCGGAACTTTATGACGGAAAGACTATGGTAATGAAAACAAGAATCTTTAAGGCAATGCGTATGCCGAAGGGAACTTTCGTTCCAGGCCGTCATGCTATGACTTGCTGTGCAGATGATATCCAGTTTATCGGTTATCTTTGTCACACAAATCATGCAAAGTCTTCCACGATTAAATCCCTCAAAAATAAAATGTGGGTAACTCTTACCGCAGAAGTGAAAGTGGAATATAATGAAGAATATCAGGATAAAGGTCCGGTGCTTTATGCAAAACGAATTGAAGCGGCAGAACCACCGGAAGAGGAGTTGGTATACTTCTAATTTGCCGCAGGCAAAGGAGACATTAAGACGCCCTCAGTAAATAAAATAATCCCTCTTTGTGCCCTGGGAGCAAGTGTTAAATGCGAGCGCATAGGAACGAGCATTCAACACTACGCAACGAAAGTCACAAAGAGGGATTATTTTTATTCCCAGTGGGCGTCTCTTTGCCTGCGGCAGCCCAGAATCACACATCTTATTGACGGTATTATGTAAATGAAGTATAATAAATTGAATTATGTAGAATTTTCAGGAAAAAGGGGGATAACATGGACAAAATAGCAGTTCTTATTCCTTGCTATAATGAGAGCAAGACAATTGAAAAAGTAATTAAAGATTTCAAAGAAGTATTACCGGATGCTACGATTTATGTATACGATAATAACTCAACAGATGGTACAGACGAGATTGCCAGACGTAACGGGGCAATCGTGAGATATGAATATCAGCAGGGCAAAGGGAATGTAATTCGCCGTATGTTCCGTGATATTGATGCAGAATGTTATATTATGACAGATGGCGATGACACTTATCCGGCTGTGAATGCGCCGGAGATGGTGGACAAGGTTTTAAATAGAAATGTTGATATGGTCGTTGGTGACAGATTATCTTCTACATATTTTCAGGAAAATAAACGTCCATTCCACAATTTCGGTAATTCTTTAGTAAGAAGTTCGATTAATCATCTGTTCCACATAGATATTAAGGACATTATGACAGGCTACAGAGCATTTAGTTATGAGTTTGTAAAGACTTTTCCTGTAATCTCAAGAGGATTTGAGATTGAGACAGAGATGAGTATCCATGCGGCAGATAAAAATATGTTTGTGGAGAATGTCGTTGTTGATTATAAGGACAGACCTGAGGGAAGTGAGAGTAAGTTAAATACATATTCTGATGGTTTTAAAGTTCTTAGAACGATTGCACGTTTATTCCGTACTTATCAGCCGATGAAGTATTTTGGTTCTATCGCAGGAGTATTAGCAGTTTTAGGCGGTGGATTTTCCATACCTGTGTTTAAGGATTATTTTGCAACAGGTTTAGTGAAACGTTTTCCTACGCTTATCGTATGCTGCTTTGTGATTCTGACAGCGATTGTTTCTTTATTCTCCGGGGCGATTCTTAAGACAATTACCTGGAAGAACAGACAGGACTTTGAGATGACCCGTCATCAGGCGAGAAATAAAAAAGAAGAATTATTAAAAGAGGCTAAAGAAGCAGAATAAAAAATAAGGTGTTCTCCCGGAGTCTTTTACGCACTTGATTTTGCAAAAAGATTGCGGGAGAGCATTTTTAAAGAATTGGGAGTAAAGTATGGATATTCTTATAAAGCCAAAGAAAAACCGCTATATTATTTATGCGATTATAATTGCAATTTTTTCTACGGTGGGGATGAATATTTCTTTAATGAATACGAATGCGGATAAGCTTTTAAAAAAGTTTGAATATAGTTCTACATGGAATAACTTTATGGCTGTATTCAGAACAAGTATATCAGGGAAGAACGATGTAAGACTATTTTATCAGTTAGTAGCTGTCGGGATTACCCTGATGTTTCTTATTATATTTTCTTATCGTTTTTGTGTTCGGGAAATAGTAAGTTCCGCCGTTGTTTCTATTATATTTGGATTTTGTATGTGGTTTGGCACAGTATTTTCTAACAAAGAGTCGTGGAATTATTTTCTTCGGAATAAATATGTGAAGATTTTAGATATTTGGTATATTTTGGCGTATACATTACTGATGTTTGGCGCATTGCTCATCATTGGAAAAATTGTGGCTGCATCTGGAAACAAAGCAGAACAAAAAGCAGAAGTAAAAACGAAAGCCAAGACAAAAGACAAAACGGTTCGCAATACAAGGAAAGTATTTTTTATGTGTGCTGCAGTTTTACTTGTTTGCTGGCTGCCGTATTATATCGTATTCTGGCCAGGATTCCAGCACACAGATCTTCCGACACAGATGTTACAGTATTTTCATGTGCCGACCAGATTTCAGGGACATGATATAACGGATGGAGTGAATATTTTATACAGTAATGACCATCCATATTTCCAGACAAAGTTAGTTGGATTATGCATTGAGTTTGGATTTAAGATTCACAATGTAAATGTAGGATATTCTATCTATACATTTATACAAATGATTGCTTTTATAGTAGCATTTAGCAGTATTATAGCAACATTATACCGTTTTGAAGTAAATCATACATTATTAAAAATAAGTCTGGTTTTGTATGCGGTTATTCCAGTATTTCCGTTATATTCTCTTTTGATAGGCGGGGATTCATTCTTCTCAGTATTTTTCTTGTATTATATGCTGGAAATTTTATGGATTTTTGGAACAAAGGGAGCTGTCTTGAAGAATAATAAATTCATACTGGCAATGATTTTAGAAATTTTTCTTATGTCAGCTTCTAAGAACCAGGGAGTGTATGTCGCAGCGGCAATGTTCCTGTTTTGCATCATTTACTTTAGTAAATACCGGGCAAGAATTGCGGTATGCATGGTTGTACCAATTATTCTTTTCCAGTTTGGATATTGTGGAGCATTTTTTAAAGTGGCGAAGATTGCCAGTGTAGGAAAACAGGAAGCATTATCAGTTTGTTTCCAACAGACAGCTCGATATGTAAAATATCATGGAGATGAGGTTACACAGGAAGAAGAAGAGGCAATTAAAAAAGTCTTAAATTATAAGGATATTGGAAATTTATATGATCCGAATCTTTCAGACCCGGTGAAAAAGACTTTTAAAACAGAATCCACTTCAGAAGATTTAAAAAATTATTTTAAAGTGTGGCTTTCGATGGGATTGAAGCATCCGGGAGAGTATATTCAGTCTTTCATAGCGAATACCTATCAGTATTATTATATGGAATTCCGTAATAAAAGAGGATTGTATCTTAAGCCGGAGATTATGGATTTCTACATTAGAAAGCGTCCGTGGGTGCAGAAAAGTGAAGCAATTCAGAAACTGATAAGAAAGCTTCAGGTACATGTGCCAGAAAATTTGAAATCAGTCCGTGAAAAGGGCGTGCTTGCAATGGATACAGTGCGTCGTTTTCCTGTTGTCAGCTGGTTTACAAATCCAGGTGTAATAACATGGATGATGCTTATTGGATTCTTTGCACTTTGGACAAAGAGGAGATACACATCTATACTTGAATTTTTACCTGTATTTTTAATCTTTGGAGTCTGCCTGCTATCGCCGAAGAATGGAAATCTGCGGTACTTATATCCGGCCTGCTGTATGGTTCCGGCACTTCTTGCTGCCGCCTTTGGAAATTTGCGGGAGGAACAAGCAAATGCAATAGAAGACACAAAAGAAGTGTCAAAAAGAAGAAGAGCAGGAAGCAGAAAAAAGCATAGAATAGCAAGAACACTACCAGAGGATAAAAGGCAGAGGGTAAAGGTGTAAAAGAAGGGGAAAGCGTAAAATGAAAAAGGCGTGCAGAAGAATAAAGTATGAAGATACATATTGAGTTAAAAAAGAAGAGATATATTCTCTATGCAGCAATTATTGCGCTACTAGGCGTTGTAGGTGCGAACATATCTATCTTACATACCAATGCAGATAAGATAACCAAACATATAGAGTACAAGTCATTCCTGACACAGCTTATTGCAGTATTCAGAGTCAGTATTACAAATAAAGAGGGGAATGGGATTTTTTATCAGCTAATGGCAGCAGGACTATTTATTCTGTTTTTGATTGTATTTTCTTATAAATATACAGTAAGAGAAGTAATCAGTGCCGCAATATTATCAATTCTTTATGGATTCTGCATGTGGATAGGAACCGTATTTTCTCATAGAGAATCCTGGGACTATTTTCTGCGGAATAAATATGTCATGCTGTTAAATGCATTCTATATGCTTGGAAATGCAATCATTTTATTTGGAATATTGCTTTTGCTATGTCGTGTCATTCTTCGGATATCTGAGACGGATAATCAGACAGAGCATAGCTTAGAGAGAGTATTTCTTACTTGTGTATTGGTACTGTTTGTTTTATGGCTGCCCTATTATATCAGTATGTGGCCTGCGACAATCCATGGTGATTTTTTGATGCAGGTATTACAGCTTTTTCATTATCCTACAATGCTTCAGCACCAGCTTACCTCTGACGGAGTAAATGTACTTTACAGTAATGATCATCCATTTTTACATACGCAGCTTGTAGGGCTTTTTATTAAATTTGGTATAAAAATAAATAATAAAGCGCTGGGATATGGAATGTATACATTTCTTCAGATGACAGCCTATATTGGCGGTATTAGCGCGATCATTACGACTTTATATAAGTTTGGGGCAAATCACAGAATTTTGAAAGCTGCTTTAGGAGCTTATGCGCTATTCCCTGTATTTCCTCTGTATGCAATTATGGTGGGCGGAGACAGCTTTTTTGCTCTGTTTTTCCTGTGGTTTATGGTGGGAATCCTCTGGATTTTTAAAACACAGGGAGATGTTTTAAAGAATATAAAGTTTGACATCTTTTTTGCGGTAATTGTTTTTCTCATGTCGGCATCAAAGAATCAGGGAATCTATGTTGCCTTAGTCACTTTAGTTTTCTGTGTGATCTGTCTGAAAAAATACAGAATAAAAATATTAGTGACAATGTTTGTTCCGATATTTATTTTCCAGTTTGCCTATACAGGACTGTTTTTTAAAGCGGCCCGTGTTTCTACAGTAGGAAAGCAGGAAGCCTTATCTGTTTGTTTTCAGCAGACAGCCAGATATGTAAAGTATCATGGGGACGAGGTGACCGGGGAAGAAGAAGCCGCTATTAAAAAAGTTCTTGCTTATAAAAAATTAGCCAAAAAATACCAGCCAGCTTTATCCGACCCCGTAAAAGGTACTTATAAAAGTGAAGCTACATCAACGGATTTAAAGAACTATTTTAAAGTCTGGCTTCAGATGGGACTAAAACATCCAGATGAATACTTCCAGGCATTCTTCGCTAACACTTACGGCTATTATGCTCCACTGTTTAATAGCTGTGGCGGATTGTATCTGGGTCTTAGTACCGTCCGTTTTTACCGTTCCAATAGAAAATGGGCACAGGAAATGGTTCCAGAATCTTTTTGTGACAAAGTAGACTTTAAAGAACCTAAAATTCTGTCACCAATACGGGAGAGGATGAAGTTCTTAATGGGAATATCCTACAAAATTCCAATTATGAACTGGCTATATAACCCGGGAGTTATTACATGGCTTATCCTTATCGCATTCTTTGCCTTATGGATAAAAAGAAAATACTTTGACATGGCAGCATTCCTGCCGGTATTCTTAATCGTATGCGTGTGCCTGTTATCACCGCGAAATGATAATCTCCGCTACATCTATCCGGCCTGTGTGTTAATACCGGGGATGCTGGCTAATTTGCAGGGGGATAGATAAACAGACGAACAGAAGGATTTCATCACAACCAACTGGAGAAACTTCAATTCTTATAAATCTTATAAAAACAAAAGTTCAGAATATAGATTACTTCTGGTTTTATCAAAAAAACAGCTCAATAGAAAACAGCTGCTGCCTATTTGTGACCGGGGAGCTGCGAGAGTATACATAATGTTAGAAAAGTTCCGTATTAAATTATTGATTTTGACACCTTTGTGTTTTGTACAACTGAGTCAAAATCAATAATTTAATACGGAACTTTTCATAGAAGTCTTCTACTTGCAGCGGTTAAAGTCACAAATAGGCAGTAGCTGTTTTCTATTGAGCGTCTGTTTTAGACTCCCCAGAAATTATCTCTTGTTTTTAAAAGCAGGGTCCGTTGGGTCGTAATTCTGGTTGCCAGGAATTTTTCCAGTAGTATCGTTTAAAGTAATCTTTCCGAATGGTCCCTTATTAGAAGAACGGTAAATGCGGATAGGGATACTATAGCGGTTTGTTTTTGCAATGTCATAGATAAGCCTTGCATTACCTGCCTGTACGCGGATACATGCAGTGGTCTGGTTTGTTCCAAGTCCGTTATAAGTACTTGCGATAAGTTTCTTGTTGCTTGTGCCGCGGTACATCTCGGAATGAATCCAGCTGCGTGTTCCCTTTACGAATACTCCCCACTGGTAGTAATGCCAAGGGTTGCTTTTTTTGTAAATGAACCAGGAGCGGGCAGTTCCTTTGGAAAGATAGTGGTTTCCAACATAAGTACTGCGGCCGTCTCTTGCGGTAGAACATACAACAGTTTTGGCTGGAATGTCATATTTGTTTGTTTTTCCATCGTAGAGAAGGAAAGTGATATTGTGAGTTACCAGATTTAATTCGAGTTTCATTCTTTTCTTTTTGTAGCTGGAACCAAATGTTTTGAAAAGATCTTTGGAAAGCCGGCCATTTTTCTTAAAATAATATTTGTATTTTGTTCTGCTGCCGCTGTAGTCGCGGAGATATTTCCAGCCAGTAACAGCCTTTCCTTTTTTCAAGTAGTAGCGGTTACCCTTCCAGTTTTTCCATCCAGTATATTTGGTGAAAACACCACGTTTATAATACTTATTATCTGAGATACCGGTAAATAAAACGCCGTTCTTACGGAGCTTTCCATCATTTGTGGTTGTAGTCTGTGTTGTTGCTGCCTGCACATTTATTCCCTTTTGTGAGGAAAAACCTACGCCAAAAGTCATAATAAATATGAGGGAAAAGATAGTAAGTTGTCTTATAAATTTTTTCATGATTCCTCCTGTATTTTTATTTAATAAACTTGCACACTAAATCTTAATCGCTTATAAGTCAAATGTCAAGAAAAGAAAGAAGTAAGCAAAATATTACCAATAGAAAGTTGGAATATCATAAATTGTTGTAAATATTACATAATAATATCAAGAAAGTCGTAATGGTTGTGTTTGACCCTCTTTTTGGCCAGTGATATAATTTATACATAATATTGTGTGATTTTACAAGTGCACGATAGCTGAATTATAAAAAGACCGCCTGAGGAATATATCCGGTAATCCAGAGATGATTTGGGTGGAAGAAAGGATGGGAGATATGAAGTATGTAGCGGGTGTAGATATAGGTAACGCTACCACAGAAGTCGCTCTTGCAAAGATTGACGGGCAGGACATTGAGTTTTTGACCAGTGGTATTGGACCTACAACCGGAATCAAAGGAACTTTGCAGAATATCAGCGGGGTTTTCATGTCTTTAAAGAATGCTCTTGAGAAGGCAGGCATGGATTACAGTGATTTGGCAGAGATTCGTATTAATGAGGCTGCGCCAGTTATCGGTGATGTAGCGATGGAGACGATTTCTGAGACTGTTATTACAGAGTCAACAGTAATTGGTCATAATCCAAGTACACCGGGAGGAACAGGAATCGGAGTTGGAACTTCTGTCCTTGTAACAGAGCTTTCTAAGATTCGTGAGGCAAAGGATGTTATCGTAATTGTTCCAAATAAAGTTGGATTTGCGCAGGCAGCAGCTCTTATGAATCAGGCAAAGGAGAATATACATATTACAGGTGCAATCGTGCAGGCAGATGATGGTGTTTTACTGAACAATCGTCTTGATAAAAAGATTCCAATTATTGATGAAGTTGCCATGATTGAAAAAGTTCCTTTGGGAATGACCTGTGCGATTGAAGTAGCAGAGCAGGGAACTGTATTATCAACTCTTTCTAATCCATATGGAATCGCAACAGTGTTTGATTTGAGTTCTGAAGAGACAAAGCGCGTGGTACCGATTGCGCGTTCTTTGATTGGTGCACGTTCCGGAGTAGTGATTAAAACACCTACAGGTGATGTACAGGAAAGAAGCATCAAAGCGGGAACAATCAATATCATCGGTCTTAAAAAGGAAGTTGATGTTGACGTTGACGAAGGTGCAGATAAGATTATGGAAGCCATTTCTTCTATTCAGGAGATTGACGATATTCAGGGTGAGACAGGCACGAATGTTGGTAACATGTTGAATAAGGTTCGCCGTGTTATGGCTGGTCTTACGAATAAGAGTCCACAGGATATTAAGATTCAGGATTTACTTGCAGTAGATACTTTTAATCCACAGAAGGTTGTCGGTGGTATTGCTGATGAATTTGCGTTAGAGAATGCGGTTGGAATCGCTGCAATGGTTAAGTCTGACCGCCTTCAGATGGAGATGATCGCACAGGTGCTTACTGAGAAGTTAAGAGTTCCTGTATATGTTGGCGGAGTAGAAGCAGACATGGCTATCAAGGGCGCATTGACAACTCCTGGTACAAGCGTTCCATTAGCTATCGTTGATATGGGGGCTGGTTCTACTGATGCTTCTATTATCAACCGAGAAGGTAAGGTTAAGCTGATTCATCTGGCAGGTGCCGGAAATATGGTTTCTCTCTTAATTCAGTCTGAACTTGGTTTAGATGACTTTGAACTCGCAGAAGATGTTAAGAAGTATACACTGGCTAAGGTAGAGAGTTTATTCCATATCCGTCATGAGAATGGAACTGTACAGTTCTTTGATAAACCGTTAGATCCATCCATTTTTGCAAAAGTTGTTCTTGTAAAAGAGAATGATGAGCTTGTACCGTTAGACGGTGTGGAATCTTTAGAAAAGGTTAAAGCAGTTCGTATGGAAGCAAAGAAGAAAGTATTTGTTACCAATGCGATTCGTTCCTTATCAAAGGTAAGTCCTACAGGCAATCCAAGAGATATCCAGTTCGTTGTAATGGTTGGCGGTTCGGCTCTTGATTTTGAGATTCCAAACTTTGTAACAGATGCATTAGCTGATTATGAGATCGTTGCCGGCCGTGGTAATATCCGTGGTTGTGAAGGTCCTCGTAATGCAGTTGCTACCGGTCTTGCTATGGCTTGTGTTGAGCAGGAAAACTAGAATTTGGATTCGAATGTGTTTGAAAAATCATTCCTGCATTTGCGGGTCATAATTTGCAGAAAGCATTCTTGAAAAAGTAATCTACATAATAATCTCACAGGATAAGTGAAAGCAAGTCTTGTGGGATTATTTGCATTTTGTCAGAAAATGATTTTTACAAGGAACATATTTGCAGCATATTTCAGTGATATGATGTTCTAGAGCGTGCTTGAAAAACGCTCTAGTAACTTGATAGATACAGCAGGAAAAGGCTGCATAAGTTGACAGGATTCTGAAGCTTGTTTATAATAAATCTGTTAAGAATCAATTAAAAATAAAACTATTTATTGAGAGGATTGGAAGATTTTTTATGAGTAAAATACAGATTATCACAGACTCCGCAAGTGACATTTCAAAAGAGATGGAACAGAAATACAATTTAGATGTTATTTCTTATTCCATTGTGATAGGAGATAAGACTTATACAAGCCGTGTAGATTTTGATAATGAGGGATGTTATGAGTTAATGGAGGCAAGCGAGAGCCTTCCTATGACATCACAGATCACAGCATTCCAGTTTATGGAATTATATTATGATTACTATCAGAAAGGCTGTACAGATCTTATTTTTATTTTGATTAATGGAAAGGGTTCTGCAACATATAATAACTCTTTAATGGCGATGGATATGCTTATCGAGGAACATCCAGAATGTGAAGGAAAGATTCACATTTACAGTCATGACGGTGGAAGTTACAGTGCTGGTTACGGACAGCCTGCAGTAATGGCAGCAAAGATGGCCCAGGAAGGCAGGTCCGTAGAAGAGATTAACGCTTATCTGGAAGAAAGCATTGCACGCCGCCGCATTTATTTTGGAATTTACAATCTTAAATATGCTGGAAAGTCCGGACGTATTCCGAGTGCTGCTGCTTTTATCGGTGACAAGATTGGTATTAAGCCAATCATGAAAATCTGGGATCACGAGATTACTACTGCTGGTAAATGCAGAGGAGAGAAGAAGGTCGTATCCAAGATTTGCGATATGGCAATTGCAGATATGGAGCCAGGTTCCGAGTATCAGATTGAATATGGTAATGATGAGAAGATAAAAGAAGAGATGGCAGCAAAGATGACAGAGAAGCTTGGATATGGCCCGACAGGTTATTTCCAGATTGGTGCAGAAGTTGCAGCGAATGCAGGTCCAAGAATTGTCGGTGTTGCATTTGATGCTAAGAAATAATTTTTACAGGGTTAAAGACTTCGTGAAAGTAGAAGGGACGTAATACGGGGGTACATTTATGGAGAAGAGAAGAATATCCATTCTGGGAGATTCTATCAGTACCTTTGCAGGTTATACACCAGAAGAAGCTGTCTTTTATGATTCGTATGTACAGTGGGAGACAGGAGTAAAATCTGTGGAGGATACATGGTGGATGCAGGTAATAAAGGCTTTAGATGGAGAGCTTGGAACGAATCATTCACTGGCTGGAAGTATGGTATCTGGTAATTTATCAACATCGGCGATGTCTTATGAGCGCATAGAGAAGCTGGGAACCAATGGTATACCGGATATTATTCTTATCAGCGCAGGTTGTAATGACTGGGGATTTTGTGTCCTTCCAGAAGAATTTGAGGAAGCGTATCGAACGATGCTTCACAGAATAAAGGAGCAATATCCACATGCGGATATCTATTGTGCGACACTTCCAGAAGGAAAACAGCCGCAGGGGGAGACATTTTTTAATATTGACAGCACGATTTCTAAGAGAGTGTATTCTGATATTATCAGAGAGAATGCCCAAAAAGCGCAAGTATATATTGCGGATCTTGCAAATGTTCAGGAAGAATATGAAACAGTGGATGGAGTGCATCCGAATAAAGCAGGAATGCATACGCTTGCCCGGATGTGGATCAGGGAAATGAAAAAGTTCATTTGTAAATAAGAATGAATGGCAGGGAGGATAGAATTATTTTTATGAAGAAGAAAAATATAGTTTTTGTACTTTGTCTTATTTTTGCACTGGGATTTCTTTTCATGCCACAGGAAGGCAGAAATGCAGAGGCAGCTTCAAGAACACGACTTAGCAGTACCTCTCTTAAGGTTGTTCCAGGAAAGACAGAGAAACTTAGGATTTATGGAAGAAGAGGCCGTAAAGTAGTATGGACGAGTAGCCGGCCCAGAGTTGTCTCGGTAGAGAATGGAAAGCTTACGGCTTTAAAGGGCGGTACATCAACGATCACAGCGAGGGTGGGGTCTCAGAAACTTCATTGTAAAGTACGGGTTGTCGGACTGAATACGACAAAGATTACTCTGGCAAAGGGAGATAAATTTCAGTTAAAGGTCAAGAATGGATACCGAACTACATGGACAAGCAAGAATAAAAAGATTGCAAAGGTCAGTAAGAACGGAGTGATTAAGGCTAAAAAAAGCGGAGTCACAACAATTGTGTGCCGCACAAATGGAAGAAAGTTAAAATGTAAAGTATATGTAGCTTCTTTAAAGTATAGTACGCTTCGCCTAAAAGCAGAAAGTTCCTATCATCTTTCTATAAAACATGCCGGCGATGTTTTAGTATGGACATCTTCAAATCCGTCAGTTGCAGAAGTAGATTCTAATGGAAATATTACAACATTACCAGTTTCAGGAACTTCTGTGCTTACATGTAAGAGTGGAAAAGCGGTTCTTAGCTGTAAATTAACTGTAGTAAGCCCAGATAACATTATTACAAATATGAGTACACTTCCAACAAGCAGTAATCAGGACCGATTTACTGTGACAGTAAACAGTTATCCAAATGTACGTCATTATACGGTATACAGGCAGTCAGCATCAATGAATGCCAGCAGTTTCAAAAACTATATGCCATATCATGGATGCGCGGCGTGTGCAGCAGCGACAGTATTGACTGGTTTTGGAAAGAATATTACACCGAAACGGGTTACGGATAAGAATGGTTTAGAATATAAAGTATTTGGGAAAAAAATCTGGAAGAAAAATTATAAAAAAGAATTAAAAGATCAGATGCCCGTATCTCTTTACGGTATTAATAAGATTTTAAATAATAACGGTATCCAGACAGAATATGTAAGACGATTTAGCGATGCCGAGGCATGTCAACAGATTATCAGCCATTTAAAAACAGGTAATCCGGTTGTCATAGAAGCCAAAAAGGGTAAATGGGCGAACAGTTATCATACGATGGTACTTCTTGGCTTAACGGATACAGGGAAAGCAATCATTGCAGATTCAGCAAATAGGACAGGATTTGGTAGTAAGCAGAGAGTGAAGTACGAATCCGTATCTAATCTCATAAAGCACATGTTTGCATGTTCAGTATCCGGCGCGAAGTCTGCGAACTGTTATTTTGGAAGTTCCAGCGGTGGTGGCTATATCCTCGTAAATCCGAATCCATAATGCCGGGGCATTCTTGAATCATTAATATGTATTTGTTAATATGAAGCCTCAATGTAGTTTTCATTCTTTTTTACACTTTTTCTTTGCAAGATATTTTGATAGGAAAAGGTGAAAAAATGCGGAGAAATAAAGAGAAAAAAGCCACTTTTTTGTACAAAATCATGAAATAACAGAAATAACGCAATTTTCTTACATTTCTTTTTGTAATTTCGTGGAAAATTAAAAAATGATGTGTTATAATAACTCCAAAATTTATAACAAGATGAAATGAAGTTTTCTGTAAGATTTATTTCATATTTAGAAGGGAAGTTTTCGTAATGGAAAAGAAAAATATTAATTGGGGCGAGCTGGGCTTTAGCTATCAGCAGACAGAGAAAAGATTTGTAGCTAATTTCAAAGATGGTGCATGGGATGAAGGCACTCTTACAGAAGATGCTACAATTACTCTGAACGAGTGTGCCGGTGTATTTCAGTATGCACAGACATGTTTTGAAGGTTTAAAGGCATACACAACAGAGAACGGAGATATCGTTTGTTTCCGTCCTGACTTAAACGCAGCCCGTATGGCAGATTCCTGTAGAAGACTGGAAATGCCAGTATTCCCTGAAGATAAGTTTGTTGAAGCTGTTGTAGAGACAGTAAAAGCTAACGCAGGCTATGTAGCACCTTATGGTTCAGGAGCTACTTTATATATCCGTCCATATATGTTTGGTTCCAATCCTGTTATCGGTGTAAAACCAGCAGATGAATATCAGTTCCGTATCTTCGTAACACCTGTAGGACCATACTTCAAAGGTGGCGCAAAACCTATCACAATCAGAGTTTCAGACTTTGACCGTGCAGCACCTAACGGAACAGGACATATCAAAGCAGGACTTAACTATGCTATGAGCTTACATGCTATCGTAGATGCACATAACCAGGGTTATGATGAGAATATGTATCTTGACCCTGCGACAAGAACAAAGGTTGAAGAGACAGGTGGAGCAAACTTCATTTTCATCACAAAAGATGGCAAGTTTGTAACTCCTAAGTCAGACAGTATCCTTCCATCTATTACACGTCGTTCTTTGATGTACATTGCAGAACATTATCTTGGAATGGAAGTAGAACACAGAGAAGTACGTTTCGATGAAGTAAAAGACTTCGCAGAATGTGGTCTTTGCGGAACAGCAGCCGTAATCTCCCCAGTTGGAAAGATTGTCGACCACGGTAAAGAAATCTGCTTCCCAAGCGGAATGGAAGAGATGGGGCCTGTAACTAAGAAGTTATATGATACACTTACAGGAATCCAGATGGGACATATTGAAGCACCAGAGGGATGGATTAAAACAATCTGTAAACATGGTGAATGCTAATTGCAGGGTTAGATAAAACAGACGAACCCAAGAAATAACATAGTCCATATTTGTGACTTTAGTCGCGGAGGTTTAAATGCTCGCTTTATGCGCTCGCATCTAAACCTTGCTTCGAGGCCACAAATATGGACTATGTTATTTCTTGGGTTCTGTTTCCTTTAAAGCCTGCAGATTAGATTTTATGAATCTTACAGATACCCACAACTACTATTTAATTCAAACAAAATGATGAAAAAATTACCAGTTTATGATATAATAAACAAAAATATTTTATGAATGATTATGAAAGCGGGAGGACTCTGTTTATGCCAGATACCAGATTTATTACAGAATTTGACCAGTATTTATTTGGTCAGGGGACACATTATGACTTATATAATAAACTTGGCGCGCATCCTATGACAGTTGATGGGGAAGAGGGAGTATATTTTGCTGTGTGGGCACCGAATGCGGCAGCGGTTTCCATTGTTGGTGATTTTAATGAATGGGATGAGAATGCGACACCGATGGAACGTTTAGAACCACTTGGAATTTATCAGATATTTCTTACAGGGATAAAAGTGGGAGATATTTATAAATATTGTGTTACTGCACAGGATGGCAAAAAAACATTAAAAGCAGACCCTTATGGATTTCAGGCAGAACTCCGTCCGAACAATGCTTCTGTTGTGGCAGACATTTCTGATTTTAAGTGGCATGACAGCCGATGGATGAAGAAGAGAGAAAAATTTGATGATAAAAAGAATCCAATGTTTGTATATGAAGTACATCCGGGTTCCTGGAAAAAGCATGAACAGACAGAAGAAGATGAGGATGGATTCTATAATTACAGAGAGATTGCACATGAGCTGGCAGCTTATGTGAAAGATATGGGATATACTCATGTGGAACTGATGGGTATTGCAGAGCATCCATTTGATGGTTCCTGGGGATATCAGGTAACAAATTATTTTGCTCCAACATCCCGTCATGGTTCACCAGAAGACTTCCAGTATTTCATGGACTATATGCATGAACATAATATCGGTGTTATCCTTGACTGGGTGCCAGCACATTTCCCAAGAGATGCTTTCGGATTAGCAGAGTTTGACGGAACCTGCCTCTATGAATACGCAGATCCAAGAAAAGGAGAACATCCAGACTGGGGAACAAAGGTATTTGATTACGGCAAGACAGAAGTGCAGAATTTCCTTATCTGTAACGCGCTTTTCTGGTTAGAACATTATCATGTAGACGGACTTCGTGTAGATGCGGTTGCTTCTATGTTATATCTTGACTACGGACGTGAAGACGGACAGTGGGTTCCAAACATTTACGGCGGTAACGAGAACCTTGAGGCAATTGAATTCTTCAAGCACCTGAATACAATCGTAAAGAAGAGAAATCCAGGAATCGTTATGATTGCAGAAGAATCTACCGCATGGCCAAAAGTAACGGATAAGGCAGAATACGGCGGATTGGACTTCAGCCTTAAGTGGAACATGGGCTGGATGCACGATTTCTTAGAGTATATGAAGCTTGATCCTTACTTTAGAAAATATAACCATACAAAGATGAACTTCGCAATGGTTTATGCATACTCCGAAAACTATATGCTCGTCCTTTCTCACGATGAAGTCGTTCATCTGAAATGCTCTATGATAGAGAAAATGCCAGGCAGCTACGAGGATAAATTCAAAAATCTTATGGCAGGTTATGCGTTCATGACAGGACATCCAGGCAAGAAGCTTCTCTTCATGGGACAGGATTTTGGACAGCATAGAGAGTGGAGTGAAAAGAGAGAACTTGACTGGTTCCTCTTAGATAAAGAGCCGAACCGCCATTTGCAGGCATTTGTAAAAGAATTACTTCATCTTTATAAAAATAATAAATGTCTCTACGAATACGACTGCTATCCAGAAGGCTTCGAATGGATCAATGCCGATGACGGTGACAGAAGTATATTCTCTTTCGTAAGACATTCCGAAAGCGGAAAGAGCAATATGCTCTTCATCATCAACTTCACACCAGTAGAACGTCCAGATTACCGTGTCGGAACAACTTGCCGAAGAAAGCACACACTTGTACTCAGCAGTGATGATAAAAAGTTCGGCGGAACTGGTAAGAGAAGACCAAAAGAATATAAACCAGCGAAGAAAGAGTGTGATGGAAGAAAGTATTCCTTTAGATATAAATTGCCGGCATATGGGGTAGCGGTGTTTAAGTTCTAATTTGTAGGGCTGGAGAAATAAACAGACGAACCCTCATCTCCTGTAATCTATAAAAATGCTTCGTTTCACTGCGTCCAAGCTGCTCATCCGCAACTTGAACTTGCTCTAAGGCGCATTTTTGTAGATTACAGGAGATGAGGGTTCTGTGTATTTCAATCCTACAAATCAGTTGAAAAAACTTGAGGATGGGGACAGAAGAAATAGGAACTCTGGCTTGTTGTTGTAAAATTGCTGTGATATTATAATAATAGTTTGCGTGTCAATCCTTAATATTTCATTTCATGGAAAGCTATAATCTTATAAATGATATCCAAATCCTACAACATGAATTCTGATTTTACTTCTACAGCAAAAAACAGCTCCCAGAGAGAAGATACCTTATATTTGTGGCATTAGAGTGATGATTGAATGTGAGCATGGGAAGCGAACATTCACCCCGCAGTGATAGAGTCACAAGTATAAGGTATCTTCTCTTTCTGGTGGCATCTCCCTTGTTACGCAACCCAGAATAGAAAGGACTTTTATGAATTGTATACATTTAAATTTTGTGAGTGATAAAGAGGGAAGAAAGTTCCTTTTCCCCATTCTTCCTCAAGATGGTTTGAACGAAAAAACACTTAATGTAGTAATTACTGACGGTGATTCACAAAGAATATATCCTGTTTTTCAACAGAAAGCGGGAATTTATGGTGATTACAGCGAATACATGACCAGGCATGGGTGTGCCTGTTGTTCTTTGACAACAGCATTGGCGGCTTTCGTGGAAAAGTATGCAGATTTGAAACCAAATGGAACAATTTCTGAGGTGGAGAGAAAGCATTTCCCCGAAGAAGTATATACGGAGAATTATGGGAAAGTGATGGCAAGGCAGATGCCGGTTTCTCTTTATGGAATTTCTCTTATTTTGCAAGAAGAGGGTGTTTCTTGCGAATATATAGGAGATTTTGAGGATAAAGCTGCCGAAAAGCAGATGATGGAGCATTTATATAAGGGAAAGCCCGTCATTATAGAAACAAGCCGAATGCGTAGAAAAGGAAAAAGAATCGTTCACTTTTTTGATAAAAAATATGCGGGATCCTATCATACGATGATTCTGTTAGGTGTGGATGAAGAGGGGCAGGTAGTCTTTACTGATTCTGCAACAAGAGACTGGGCAGGAGAACAGCAAAGATTAAAACGGGCTAAGCTGCCAGAACTTATTTCCTATATGTTTCCACAGAAAAATGTGGGGGATACGCATTTATATTTTAGCAGAAAAAGGAATACGGGCGGTTATATTTTGATTCGCTGAATAAGAAAGTAAGAATGAGTGAGTATTCATAGTTATTCATTGAATAACGAAGCAGGCATAATGGCAAATAAAGCTTTGGTATATGCGATATATCCAAACGAAAACAGAAACGAACAGGAACAGAATAAATCAAAAATCCTACTTGACAAAATTTTCAGGTTTTACTACAATAAGAAACATGATGTTTGTCCGTACAGGACGGATGTTCTGTATCACTTATATTTGTAATAATATAGAATTTACAGTATAGGAGCATCATTTTTATGTGAATTTCAAAAATGAGAAAGACGAAGACGGAAACAAGTAGCTTTTATTCATGCATTCCAGAGAGTGACCGGCTGGTGGGAGGTCATGTGCCAGATAGCAAGTGAATACATTCCTGAGTCGCACACCGAATGAGACAGATATTTATCATGTTAAGCGTGAGTAGATTTTAGAAATTGCTGAATGTGATGGAACAGGTAAGATTTGTTTTTAGTAGGCTGTGACGGAGCGGCGGCCGTTATCCGCAGAGGCGTTGTTTGACGCTCATTTGAGGCAGAGCATTTACTCTGCGAAAAAAGGTGGTACCACGAAGTTATATCTCGTCCTTTTATTAGGACGGGATTTTTTTATTTTATTTAGGAGGATTTTATGACAGTATATGACGAACTGGTTGCAAGAGGATTGATTGCACAGGTAACAGATGAAGAAGAAATTAAGGAACTTGTCAATAACGGAAAGGCTGTATTCTATATTGGATTTGACCCAACAGCAGACAGCCTTCATGTAGGACATTTCATGGCACTTTGCCTGATGAAACGTCTGCAGATGGCAGGAAATAAGCCAATCGCTTTAATCGGTGGTGGTACTGCCATGATTGGTGACCCATCCGGACGTACAGATATGCGTCAGATGATGACAAAAGAGACAATCAACCATAACGTAGAGTGCTTCAAAAAGCAGATGAGCCGTTTTATTGATTTCTCTGATGGAAAAGCTATGCTTGTTAATAACGCAGATTGGCTCTTAGACTTAAATTATGTAGAATTACTTCGTGAAGTAGGCCCATGCTTCTCAGTAAATAACATGCTTCGTGCAGAATGCTACAAACAGAGAATGGAAAAAGGTTTATCTTTCTTAGAGTTTAACTACATGATTATGCAGAGCTATGACTTCTATGAGTTATACCAGAAATACGGCTGTAATATGCAGTTTGGTGGTAATGACCAGTGGAGTAATATGCTTGGCGGTACAGAATTGATCCGTCGTAAATTAGGACCAGATGCCGATGCTTACGCTATGACAATTACCCTTCTTTTAAATTCCGAAGGAAAGAAAATGGGTAAAACACAGTCCGGTGCTGTATGGTTAGATCCGAATAAGACTTCTCCGTTTGACTTCTATCAGTACTGGAGAAATGTTGCAGATGCAGATGTTATGAAGTGTATCCGTATGTTGACCTTCCTTCCGTTAGAAGAAATTGATGCAATGGATAGCTGGGAAGGCAGCAAATTAAATGAAGCAAAAGAAATTCTTGCATTTGAACTTACAAAATTAGTTCACGGCGAAGAAGAAGCACAGAAAGCACAGGATGCCGCCAGAGCATTATTCAGCAACGGCGGAGACACAGCAAATATGCCAGCATGTGCAGTTACAGAAGAAGACTTAAGAGATGGCACAGTAGATATCCTTGCACTTCTTGTAAAATCCGGTTTAGCAGGAACACGTTCTGAAGCAAGACGTAATGTAACACAGGGTGGTGTAACATTGGATGGCGAAAAGGTAACGGACTTTAAGGCTGTTTATACACTTGATGACTTTAAAGGCGAAGGAAAAGTCTTAAAGAGAGGAAAGAAGAAATTCATCAAGATTGTAGCTGAATAGGATTTGCCGCAGGCAAGACAGACGCTCCCGAAGAAAGAAGGCATCCTATATTTGTGACTCTATCACTGCGGGTTGAATGTTCGCCTCCACGCTCACATTCAATCCTCGATCTAAGGCCACAAATATAGGATGCCTTCTTTCTTCGGGAGCTGTTCTTTGGCTGGGAATGGAATTACTACTGCTTCTGTTTCCTGGCTACCCGGGCAAATTAGTGGAAAGATTTGGGAAAGAAGTCAGGAGAGATAGAAATAATCCGGGAAATCAAATCTTACAAGATTGACACAACAATCCATTAAAAAATAAAGCATATTTGTGGCCTCGAAGCAAGGTTTGGATGCGAGCGCATAAGCGAGCATTCAAACCGCCGCGACTAAAGTCACAAATATGCTTTATTTCTCTTGCATTGGGCGTCTCTTTGCCACACTTTTAGGGAAAACCAACATATTCTGATACAAAGGAAGGAAGAGGTTTCAATCATGTTTGATTTAATTTCGATATCGGAAGCGATAAAAAGAAGCTACGATTCAGAAGGTCTGCTCGTTGATGTGCGTTCAGAGGAAGTATTTAAAAAAGGGCATCTCCCAATGGCAGTCAATCTCCCATTTGAAGAAATTATGAATGAAAAGTTCGATATAGAGGCAATAGAGAAAGATTTTAATATAGAAAAAGAACAGCCAGTTTTTTTATATTGTGATACAGGTTCCACAAGTATGCTGGCGGCGAAGAAGCTTGATTCTGTGGGAATTCACGCATACAGTGTGGTTGGCGGCATTATGTTTTATAAAGGATACTTAGAAAAGGAGAAGAACGATTTGTGGACGATGGTGCGTACTTCTTGACATAGCAACATTTCCTAAGTACAATTATAATTATTGAGAAATATGTAGATTATGAAAAAATAGGATGAAGTACATGTGTATCGTGGTATTTTAAGTAGTAATTTATATAGAAAAATGAGGTTAGGCAGATGAAGTAATATTATAAATATTGCTTTAGATATAGAAACGTGTCTTTGTATAAAAACAGAAGAAAGATGCAATGAATGGAGGTAAGATGAGCAACAAATATGAGTTTATTGCGCCGTGTCACTTTGGACTTGAGGCAGTGTGTAAAAGAGAGATAGCAGATTTGGGATATGAGATTGTGAAGGTAGAAGATGGAAAGGTAACTTTTGCCGGAGACATGGATGCTTTGGTAAGAGCAAACATTTTCTTAAGAACAACGCAGAGAATCCTTTTAAAAGTGTCAGAGTTTAAGGCGGTAACTTTTGAGGAACTATTCCAGAATGTGAAAAAGGTTCCTTGGGAAGAGTATTTTCCATCCGATGCGAGATTCTGGGTGACAAAGGCAACTTCTGTAAAGAGTAAGCTTTTCAGCCCTTCTGATATTCAGTCCATTGTAAAAAAGGCGATGGTAGAGCGAATGAAAGAGCATTACCACATCAATTGGTTTGAGGAAGATGGTGCCGATTATCCGGTTCGAGTTATTATTTATAAGGATATTGTGACAATTGGTCTTGATACTTCTGGAGAAAGCCTTCATAAGAGAGGATACCGCCGCATGGTCAGTAAAGCACCGATTGAGGAGACATTGGCGGCTGCACTTATCAAGCTCACTCCGTGGAATAAGAGCCGTATCCTTGTTGATCCGTTTTGTGGAAGTGGAACATTTCCTATTGAAGCGGCAATGATGGGAGCGAATATCGCACCGGGAATGCACCGCGAATTCCAGGCGCAGAATTGGGACAATATCGTGTCTCCAAAGCTTTTTGCCAGAGGATTTGAGGAGGCAGAATCTTTAGTAGATACGAGCGTGGAGATGGATATTCAAGGATATGATATTGATCCGCAGATTGTAAAAGCAGCAAGAGAGAATGCGAAAAGAGCAGGCGTGGACGGACTCATTCATTTTCAGCAGCGACCGGTTCATCATTTGAGTCATCCAAAGAAGTACGGCTTTGTTATTACAAATCCTCCTTACGGAGAACGTTTAGAAGAAAAAGAAGATCTTCCGGCGTTATATCGTGATATGGGAAAAGCTTTCGCAGGACTTGACGGCTGGTCTGAGTATGTCATCACTGCTTATGAAGATGCAGAGCGTTACATCGGAAAGAAAGCGGCGAAGAACCGAAAGATTTATAACGGAATGATGAAGACATATTTCTACATGTTTCCAGGCCCAAAACCACCGAGAAGAAAGAAAATGGTACAGCCGGAAGAATAATCTGTATGAGTATTTTTTCAAGTGTACTTTAATGCGAGAATACTTAGCAGAAAATATTTAATATGAAGATATCGAAAATGTTAGAAGTGATATAAAAAGCACAAGTTTTTTGGGAGGCAGCATTTTGAAAAAGAAACTGATATTTGCCACAGGAAATGAAGGAAAAATGAAGGAAATCCGGGAAATTCTCGGAGATTTGGATTACGAGCTTCTTTCGATGAAAGAAGCCGGAGTAGATATTGATATCGTGGAAGATGGAACAACATTTGAAGAAAATGCAATCATCAAGGCCAAAACTGTAATGGAAGCAACAGGCAGTCTTGTATTAGCAGATGATTCCGGTTTAGAAGTGGATTATCTGAATAAAGAGCCAGGAGTATATTCGGCCCGCTATATGGGAGAGAATACATCTTATCGCATTAAAAATCAGATTATTTTAGACAGACTGCATGGCGTCCCTGATATCGTAAGAAGTGCTCGTTTCGTCTGCGTGATTGCAGCGGCATTTCCAGATGGACGAGTAGAGACACGCCGGGCAACGATTGAGGGAAGAATCGCACAGGAACCAGCTGGAGAAAATGGTTTCGGTTACGACCCTATTTTTTATCTTCCAGAGAAAGGAAAGACAACGGCTCAGCTTTCAGCAGAGGAAAAGAACGAAATCAGTCATCGTGGAAAGGCATTGCGCCAGATAAAGGAGATTTTATAAATAGATGAGTGAAAAGAAAATGAGAATTTTGGTAATCAGTGACTCGCATGGACGTAATGACGATGTGGCAGGGGTTATCGAGCAGGTGGGGCATATCGATATGCTCATTCACTGTGGAGACGTAGAGCGAGGAGACGACTATATCCGCTCCTTAGTAGATTGTCCGGTACATATGGTAGCCGGGAACAATGACTATAACTTGGAACTGCCATCACAGGACATTTTCAATATTGGCGATTATAAAGTACTGGTTGTCCACGGACATACCTTTTGCGTGTACCGTGGCGTAGAGCGATTAAAACAGTATGCACTTCAGAATCATATAGATATCGTTATGTTTGGGCATACCCACAAACCATATATCGAAATTGATGAAGATGTAACCGTTTTAAATCCGGGAAGCGTTTCCTATCCAAGACAGTCAGACCATATGCCAACATTTCTCATTATGGAAATCGACGATGAAGGCGAGGCACATTACGGACACGGATATTATAAATCGAAATTTAGCGAAATTAAGATTTGACAATGGAAAAGGGTGCATACTGCGGCATCCTTTCCATTTTTTATGTATATAGAAAGGAATTATTTTATGAAAAAAGGAGATATTTTTGAGGGAAAAGTTATCCGAACTGAATTCCCGAATAAAGGTATTATAGATATTGAAGGGCAGAAAGTAATCGTAAAAAATGCGTTAGAAGGTCAGATAGTACGCTTCTTCATTAATAAAAAGAAACGAGATAAAATCGAAGGAAGACTTCTTGAAGTCATCGAGCCATCCCCGATAGAGCAGCCAGCAGCCTGCAAACATTTTGGAATTTGCGGTGGCTGTCGTTACCAGAATCTTTCTTACGAACAGCAGCTTGACTTAAAGAAACGTCAGGTAGAAGAACTGATCGAAAAGAACGGTCTTTCTTTTGATATCGAAAATATCTATGGAAGCCCGATTACAGAAGGCTACCGTAACAAAATGGAATTCACATTTGGAGACGAAGAAAAAGATGGTCCACTTGCACTCGGAATGCATAAGAAAAACAGCTTCTATGATATCGTAACATTAGACGATTGCCGCATCGTAGACCCTGATTTCAACGTACTTCTTCAGGCAATCTTAAAATACTTCAAAGAAAAAGGCGAAACCTACTTCCACAAAATCCGCCACGAAGGATTTCTTCGTCATCTTGTAATGCGCCGCTCTGTAAAAACAGGAGACATTTTAATCAATCTTGTCACAACAACACAGAGCCAGCTTGACGAATCTGAATTTGTGAATATGATACTCGCTCAGAAAATTGATGGGAAAGTTGTTGGAATATTGCATACATTAAACGACAACCTTGCAGACGTAGTACAAAGCGATGAAACAAAAACACTTTACGGACAAGATTATTTTTATGAATACCTTTATAACATGCGTTTCAAAATCTCTCCATTCTCCTTCTTCCAGACAAATACCTTAGGAGCAGAAGTCCTCTACGATAAAGTAAGGGAATACGTCGGCGAAACAAAAGATAAACTCGTTTACGACCTTTACACCGGAACCGGAACAATCGCACAGATGCTTGCACCCGTAGCAAGTAAAGTAGTTGGTGTCGAAATCGTAGAAGAAGCGGTGGAAGCCGCCAAAAAGAACGCAGTGGACAATCACTTAGACAATTGTGAATTCATTGCCGGCGATGTCCTCAAAGTTGTGGATAACTTAACTCAAAAGCCAGATATTCTCGTACTCGATCCTCCTCGCGACGGAATTCATCCGAAAGCTTTACGAAAAATCATTAATTTCAATGTAGATGAAATGGTATATGTAAGCTGTAAACCTACCAGCCTTATGCGTGATCTGCTTGTATTTAGAGAAGCAGGGTATGAGGTGAAGAGAGCTTGTTTGGTGGATATGTTTCCAGGAACGGTGCATGTGGAGACGGTTGTTCTTTTGTCCCAACAGAAATAGGATGATTATATTGAGCTTGATGTGATGAGCAAGGAGTATACACTGAAGCAATTTAGGATAATTTAGTGAGGTAAGTATATGGCACTAAATTTATATGGTGTATTATTATGATAACATCAGGGATTACGTTGTTATAATAGATATAGAAGGCAAAAACTTGTACTTGATTGTGATAAAATAGGAATATAGGTTATGTTCGGGAAAACGGAGGATGTAGGATATTTGGCAAGATACAAGTTGAAAGATGATAGAAAGACAACAGTGATAGGGAGAGATTAATATGCCAAATCAAAGATTGCAGCTCACTTGGTATAATAAAGAGAAAGTTCTTATACCTACAGAAACGGGAAAATATGGATATAGATGGGCAAATCCAGAAGATCCACGTTATTGTGAAACACGTACCCTGATATATGATAGTTATGTACAGGGGAAACAAACACCGAAAAGGGATGAGTTTGAATATTCAGAGCGTGCTGATTTAGTTCCACAGAATGATAATCTTCTTGTGTTAGGTGAATCTGGAGATCTTCTTAAAACACTTACTCGTGTCCCAGAGTTGGCAGAAAAATATGTTGGACAGGTGAAATTAGTATATATTGATCCACCATTTAATACCTCACAGACATTTGATTCATATGAAGACAATCTGGAGCATTCCATATGGTTAACAATGATGAGGGATAGGTTAATATATTTAAAAAGGCTTCTTTCAGATGATGGATCTATATGGGTTCATTTAGATACTGTAGAGAATCATAGGATGAGATTATTACTTGATGAATTATTTGGAACAGAAAATTTTGTTGCAGAAATTGTATGGGGTAAAGCAGATACAAGTCGAAATGATGCAAAACAGTTTTCAGAAGATCAGGATTATATTTATGTTTATTCCAAAAAAAGAGGTTGGAAATTAAATCGCCTTCCTCGTACTGCACGACAAGATTCGATTTATAAGGCGCCGGATAATGATCCAATTCCATGGATTGCTAAACCGGGTCATGCACCTGGAGCAGGAACACATCAAGGAATGGTTTATGCAATCCAATCGCCTTTTACTGGAGATTTATTATATCCACCTATAGGAGGTTGTTGGAGACTTGGTCAGAAACAAATGTTTCGTGAATTATTGAAATATGCAGAATATGATTTGTGTAATATTAATGACATAGAAAAACGTGCTGAAATTTGTGGGGTTAGTTTACACGAAGTAAGATCAGATGTTAAAGCCATAGTATTAAAGAAAACAGTTGAAGAATCGAGAATAACTGCCATGAATACAGTCGCTGGCGTTTGGCCAGATGTTTTCTTTATTAACAATGGCAAGAGAATTCAGGTAAAAGGACATTTGCCAATAGGAGGAGTTACACCAAGAACAATCTGGAATTTCAGTGATGTCGGTAGTAATAGAAACAGTAAGGCAGAGATAAAAAAACTTTTTCCTGATGAGACTCCATTCTCTACTCCCAAACCGGAGAAATTGTTAGAACGAATTATACATATTGCAACAAAACCAGGTGACATTGTTTTGGACTGTTTTGCTGGATCAGGAACTACTGCAGCAGTTGCGCAGAAAATGGGACGTAAATGGGTGACATGTGAACTCCTAGATTCCGTATTTGTTCATTATACAAGGCCGCGACTGGAAAAAGTAGTTTTTGATCAAGATAATGGCGGGATTACAAGAACGAAAGGTGAGCGAATTGCTGCAGAAGGGGTAGAATTACCCAAAGGAGTTTCCCCTGATGACGCAGCAAAATTTACAAGTATTTTAAATAAATTAATAGCAGATAATAAGGAATTAAAAAGGGACAAGACGATTAAGAATCTCAAGGCATTAGCTAAGACACAAAATACGAAAGAGGTGGTGTGCATCCCGTCAAGTAGACAATTAAAAAAATATAAAATTTTTGTGTTGCCCGGTGTATATGGGGCAACATTTTTATGCCGCCAATCGTTGCTTTTCATGAAATTCCATTGGTGTTAAGACTCCAAGTCCTCTCTGTGGCCGGTCGTTTGTATAGTAATCTATATATTCTGTGATTGCTTTCTCTAATTCTTCTCTGCTCTCAAATTTCTTCCCATAATACATTTCCCGTTTCAAGATCCCCCAAAAGCCTTCCATTACTCCGTTATCTGTACAGTGGGCTACCCTCGACATACTCTGTACCATTCCTGCTTCTTCCAATTTCTGATGAAATCTTCGGGAGGTATACTGATATCCTCTGTCACTGTGAAAAATAGGATGGGCTCCTGGATTTGCCTTTACTGCTTTATCAAAAGTTTCAAATACCAGCGCATTATTATTACTATCCCCAATAACATATGCAACAGGCCGTCTATCACATAAGTCTAATATAGCGCTTAAATATACTTTATGCACACTGTCTAAGGTATTTCCATACTTGAATTCCGTTACATCGGTAACCCATTTCTCATTAAGGTGTTCCGCCTTAAATTCTCTATTAAGAATGTTTTCTGCAATAAATGCTGGGTTGTTTGATGCTCTGGTACAGCCATTATACCGGCTCTTTAAGTTAGATCGGATCTGTTTTTTTCTGCAAATACGGAGGATCCTCTTATCATTTACCTGAATATCTTCATCGTG
>OLRT01000140.1_pt1 | contig 56147 bp, 39 predicted proteins | sample 1672021 | NCBI WGS metagenome assembly OLRT01 (sample SAMEA3136637, study PRJEB25190) | human gut metagenome | reverse complement strand
ACATGCTCGTGAGGGCGTGGGTGCGCACCTACGGCGTGGAGGCCACGATATCCAACTGCTCCAACAACTACGGCCCCTACCAGCACGTGGAGAAGTTCATCCCGCGCCAGGTCACGAACCTCATCGATGGGGTGCGCCCCAGGCTCTACGGCGACGGGCGCAACGTCCGCGACTGGATCCACACCGAGGACCACAGCTCCGCCGTCTGGTGCATCCTCACCCGCGGCCGCATCGGCGAGACCTACCTGATCGGCGACGACGGCGAGCGCGACAACCTCACCGTCCTGCGCGAGATCATCAAGGCCTTCGGCCGACCGGAGGACGATGACTTCGACTGGGTGCGCGACCGCTCCGGCCACGACCGCTGCTTCGCCATCGACGCCACCAAGCTCCGCCGCGAGCTCGGCTGGGAGTCGGTGCTGTGTTTAGTCAATAGCTTTTGGGCAGTGTTCAGTTTTACGCTACCACTGACAACGAGTGGCTGACCGAGGACGTCGACGACGTCGCGATCCGTTTCCTGTTCGAGCTGATAGAACGGCGGTACATGTCGCATTCCACGGTCCTCTGCACGCAGTACGCACCCTCCGAATGGCACGGGCGGCTCGGCGGCGGCGTCCAGGCGGACGCGATGGTCGACAGGCTGATCAACGGATCGGTCAGGATAGACCTGGGCGATGTGAACGTTCGCAAGCTGCTGTCCTCGAAGGGCTAGAACCGAGACGATACGCTTTGCGCAAAACGCGCGATACGCAAACGGCGTGAGCGCCGATACGCAAACCCCGAAACGGGCGGTGCTCATGCCGCGAAATAATTACCCTTAACTTGCTGTCCAGAAAACTATACCCCCTCCAATCAACTCATCGTGTTTTGGGTTGGATTTTTGTCAGCATCCCCTTTCCGAAACTAACACTTGACCAAACACAGTGCTCGCCTGTATTTGCGCCAGTAGCGGAAGGCGTGAGTTTCTTTCTGGGGAAGAAGTGCTCAGAGATTGCACACGGCATGAGTTGCAGTGGGCCCGTTATGGCTAGAGCCAAGCAGATGCGGAGTAGCACGAACCAGCATCAAGACGGTTCGTAAAGAGTATCGACAAATCCTGCGAGCAAATGCCAGGGGAACACGTTAAGCTCAATAAGGTGCATGCACGTCAGGCGTAAAGCCGATGCCCTCCGAAAAGTCGTTATACTACGATTTTCGACGCGATCGTGTGTTGGAGTGGGGTGAGCCAGTGCGGCAAAATCGGTGAACAATCCGGGTAAATATTAATCCGTTCAAAGCGTGAATATGCTTTGAACGGATTGTAAGCCGAGCCTCCGCCAGAGTGCATCATGTCAATTGCTGCTCCTGTTTTTCGAGGTGTTTGACGACTGACGATATCATTGCTTTAATGCCTTTATTGCTCAGTTGTCGTGCAATTGAATATTCCTGCCCTGAGCCTTGTGAGAGATGCATACAAGCGTTATAAATAACGCCCAGCAAAGACATGACTTCAGGAACATCTGCACCGCTGTCGATGGCGTAGTGAAGACGTTTATTTGTTCCGTGGCATGCAAAGAAGCCCGCGGATAACGTCGTGGGGAGATGTTCGACCGCAAATTGTTCAACTGCAATTCGGAGTCCGCAGCAGACCTTTGCCACATCGTAGTCTTTCTCCTTCAGATACAGCTGTAGCTCTCTCGTCATGGCCTTTCTGAACAATTCGGGCTGAAGAAGCTCAGAGGGAATCCCCTTACCTTCCAGATATTCGGTAGTGGATGCGGACGCCGACGCGTCCGGTGAATAATGAAGGTATTTGTCTGATACCTCGTCATAGATATTGGGAGATTCCTTTTGGCAACGATACCTGTCCACTAATAAAGCACGCATGAATCCAGCAATTTTTGGTTTATCGAATGTTCCGAAATAAGATTTATGCTTTGTCTTGAATCTGTAGCTCCCCATGAAGTCTGGATCAAGATGCGTAAGGATGAGTAGGTATAGATTGCGTCTTGACGCCTTGAATTGCTTCATCATTTCAGAAAGATAGTATTGCGCAACCGCAAGATTTGCATCATCGAGATAATCAAATACCTCATCAATCACCAGCAGGCATGACTCTCTTTCCAAAGAGGCCCTCGCCTTCGCTAGGGCAGCAGCAAACTGCATCAAATCCAGTTCCCCATTTGACGCCGTTCTCCAATCGGGAAAGTCAACAACAAGTGAGCCGCCACTTTCACGTGCCTTTACGCTATGCCTGCTGCTGTTAACGGCATCAAGGAGCTCATTAATGTCCTTCTTTGCTTCTTTATAGCGAAGATAATCCAGATGCTGTCTAATATCTTTCCTTTTTTCTTCAATGAATCGATTGACTTGCAGGGCATTAGCGTAGCGCCAGGAATCATCGGAAAAATCTTCAAATTGATTCAGTACATCGACTATGTCTTTGAGTGGTTTAACCCTTTCGATTAACTCCACCGCAGGCATGCTGCCAACATTATGTGCTGCCATTTCGACGTCCTTGAAATACTCATTTATCCAGGCGCTGTAACGCTCCCCTTCCGTCGAATTGAAGGAGTTGGCACTCTCCACTATTTTTTCAAGAAATTGAGGCGTATCAAAAAGAGGCTTAAGATTCAGAAAACGCTTGCGCATTACGCCTGCATATTGCCGCCTCTGGTCTCGTATCGAGTACTCGAGCGAAATATCCGTTGGAATTTTTGAGTATAGGGTAATCGATTGAATGCTAATTTTTGTCGATCCCAATACCCGGTTGCCTACACGACGATTGGTCATATTCGCATAAAGTCCGGAATGTATAACAGAAACATCCAAGGCCTTGCATATTTCGTTCGTTAGGCCGTCTGCGCGCAGTGAAGTGTTATCGTCGAAGCCCAATATGAGACAGCTGTCATCCCATGCTTCTCCATCGTAAAAATCGGCGTCGTCAAGTCTGAGCCGATCACGATTCAAGGAATCAAAGGCCTTCGCCAGTGAAGATTTCCCAGATCCATTAGGGGCGACGAGGAAGGAGGGGGTGTTAGGAATGATTCTGCAGCTTATGGAGGCTTCCTTGATACCTTTTACATGCTGAACATAAATTGAATTGATCTCTGAGCCAGCGCGCATTATTCTCCTCATCCCTACCTGCCGATTTGCTCTTTTTATCGCCTTGCAAAATATGTCTTAGTTTAACTGATGCGGCAAAGGGGCGCAGTGCCTCGTGAACTAGTCGGTCATGACGAGAATGCGTATCTTCGACCTGCAATGCGCGGCTTGTTCCTCTGCGGGGACGAATCCCAGATGCCCACGTTAAAGAACATCCTCCCCAACAAGGTCGCCCCTGACGCCTCCGGCGAAGTGCCTGGCTTTGCTTATGATGCACTGATGAACGGCTTGCAAAGTCTAGCCCTGAATGCGGAGTGACACACCTGCTAGGCGAGCCTGCCCCAGTATCGCGCATCGTCGCTATGCTTTTTCATGCCCTCCACAAGAACGTATGCTGGAGCCTCCTTGATTGCGGACACATGCGCCATTCCTGTGAAAAAGATATTTGCGCATACGCATATGCGATATCTTCCATGACGGCTGCGGGCGTTACGGCTACCGTCGCGTTCATTCCGTGCTGAGAGCCGAGGGGACGACCGTGTCCGAGAAGGTCGTCCGCCGCATCATGGCAGAGGGGGACCTGCGTGCCTGCCGCCCGGGAAAGCGCAGGTGCAGCTCCTACAAAGGCGAGATATCGGATGCCCCGGAGAACCTGGTCAAGCGCGACTTCCACGCCGATGCGTCCAACGCGCTCTGGCTCACCGACATAACGGAGTTCTCCATACCCGCAGGCAAGGTCTGCCTGGGCACCATCGTCGATTGCTTCGACGGAAAGGCGGTGGCGAGCACCATGTCGACCTCGCCGAACGCGGAACTGGTGAATACCGTGCTCGACGATGCCGCCGCCACGCTGGAGGAAGGCGAGCACCCCATCGGTCACAACGCCGGGGCTGCCGTTGTCGCTGGCCGGGATGGATCGAGAGGTGCGAGAGATACGGAACCACGCGCTCGATGTCGAGGAGGGGCTGCAGCCCGGACAACTCCGCGATGGAGGGCTTCTTCGGAAGGCTCAGGGTGGAGTTCTTCTACGGTCGGGACCGGAAGGGCTGGTCGATAGGGCGGTCCATGGGGGCGCTGGGCGAATACATCGATTGGTACAACGAGAAGCGCATCATGATATCATTGGGAGGACTGAGCCCCGCTCAATATAGAAGGTCATTGGGGCTTGCGGCATAAGGTGTTTTGGGTCGGATTTTCGTTATGTTTTGGGTCGGATTTTCGTCAGCATCCCCCAATGTTCAGTCTGCCGTTGACGCGTACAGCACTTGATGTCCCCTCGCACGACCGATGGGCTTCTTGACAAAAGGATTGCGTGCAGATTCTTGGTGCAGGCGCCTTTGAGCGCCGGTTCCTCTAGTTCAAGATTGTGTGTGAAAACGCCTTGCCGATTAATTCGATAATAAAAGCGAATTAATCTCGAATTTTTAACAGAGGGTTTTCTTTTGATATTAAGCTCTCGATAGCTTGATTCGCCGAGTATCGGTACTTCTACTATAGATAATTTATTACGGTATAAATTAATTTATTATCGATTTATTTGACGTGGGGGAGGGCGGCGGATAGCGTTGTAGGAATTAACCAAGATATAATATTTTACGGTTGGAAATCAGTATTGAATGTTTGGGAATTGAGCATATGTGGTTATCTTTCGCTTTTGCATACCTATTGCTGGTGGCGTTGATGGCTCCCTTTGCGTTGGCGGGTAGGTTCAGCGGTTTATCTTGGGTTGCTTCAATTTGCTTGGCTCCCGTGTGTGGCATTGCGTTGATTGCTGTTTCTGGAATAACGCTATGCGCATTAAGCATTCGCACGGGTTTGATCGGCATGTGTCTAGCTTCTTATGCGTTTGCGCTGATACTGTTTTCCATCTTAAGAAAGCTTCGATTTTCCGGGGCGTGTTCGCCGGTTCTGTACGCAGATTCCCAGAATACGCTTATATTGTTAGCCGTCTTTCTTGTCGTGGCAGTCCTGTTCTATCTGTTTTTCTTTGTAAAGCCGCTGGACGGTCCTTCTTCTTTTATTCAGTTTAGCGATAACGCCTCGCATCTTGCTCGAATCGAAACGATGGCAAAGGACGGCTATTTCTCAACCATTAAAACAGGAATTAAGCCTATTGATTTATTGTCAGTTACCGATGCTGCTGAAAATATCCATAGAGGTTATTATCCAGCGGGTTTCCACATCCTGTCTGCTCTTGTTGTAGGCGCCTTTAGTGTGTCGGCCGTTGTGGCTGAAAACGTCGTGCTCTTCTTTTTTCTCTCGGTTGTCTATCCATTGTCATTTTTCATTTTCTACAAAGTGATATTTGATCGAGGAGAAGTGATTGCAGCGGGTCTCCTTGCCATGGTTGTCTTCATGGCATTTCCTCTCTCTCTTGTTACTTATGGCCCGTTATTCCCAACAATGGCATCGGGTGTTTGCCTTCCGTTGGCTGCTGCCCTTTTTGTTCTTGCTTTTGATTGCAGAAGCAATATCACATTTGATGCAAAGCCACTAATCATTTTTTTTGTAGTTTGCATTGCCTTGTTTGCATTGCAGCCAAATACTATTTTTGCTCTGGCGGTGTTGCTTTTGCCCTATTGCTGCCACTATCTTTATTTGCTTGGATCGGATGCTTCAACCGGGCATCGTAAACCGGCTCGGCGTTTTTTGTATCCAATTTTGTTTATTTTATTTGCTGGGGTCATTTGGTCTGCTGCCTATGCTTCCCCACTGTTTCGTGGCGTTGTTTCCTTTACGTGGGAAAAGTTGCTGACGCCCGAAGAGGCAATCTTTAGTGTTTTTGATTTAAGTCTCAGATGGGGCTTTCCTCAGACTGTTCTCGGTATCTTTGTTCTTCTTGGTTTTTTAAGGTTGTGCTTTGACTCGAGCAGGCGCTGGCTTTGCGTCTCGTATGTTTTAATGGCAATAATCTATATTGTTGGAATTTCGACCGAGGGTTTCTGGAAGCATTTTTTGGCTGGCTTTTGGTATACCGACCCATATCGAACTGCTGCATGCGTTGCTTTATTTGCTATTCCGATTGCTTCGGTTGGGATTGGCTCTCTGATGAGTTTGGCACAGTCTTTTCTTAATAAGGCTTTCTGTGGCAGGGGGCAAAAAGTTCATACAACAATTATTGTCGTGTCTCGTATTGCCGTTTTGATTATTTGTTCTCTTCTTATTATGCAGGATCGATATCAACCGTTTTCCAATCCTGTTAACCAGTTCCAACAGAATGGCGTTGCCGAGACTCGAGCATTGCCGGCGATGCTCAACAATTTGGAGCATCTTAACAAACCTGGAGAGGATGCACTTTTGAGTGCAGAGGAAATTGAGTTTTTAACTGAAGTGAAAGCAGTTGTTGGCAATGACGTTGTTTTAAACAATCCTTACGACGGCAGTGTTTTTGCGTACCCCTTAAACGATATCAATGTTTACTACAAAGGGTTAGATGTTCCAAAGAGTGAGAATGATCGGTTGATTAGAACTTGTATTAATCGTTATTCTCACGATGCCGATCTTGACGCTTCTGTTGAAGCGACGCATGCTCGCTATTTGCTGCTTCTTGATACAGCCAATTTCATTCCCGTTAGCGATAATGCGGCATGGTCAAAGTATGTGATATATCCTGTTGGAGAGTGGCAAGGTTTCGAAAACGCGTTTAAAGATGGTGTTGATGCAGATCTGGTGTTGTCTAAGGGCAAGTGTCGCTTGTATATAATTAATTGATCACGGGAGTGTTGTAGCCAATGACTAAGAAAGCAAGACATTTCAGGTACATGGACGTTCTCAATGTCCTTGCTTGCTTTGCTGTTGTTGTTCTTCATTGCACGACGGTTGTATACGTTAATCAAGGCGACGTGCAGTGGTTTGTTTCAGTTGCGCTGCAGTCGCTGTTTATGTTTGCCGTACCGGTCTTCTTTATGATTAGCGGAGCAAATCTGATCGGATATCGTTCTCGGTACTCTACCAAAGTCTTTTTTCAAAAGAGGCTCAAGCGCGTTCTGGCGACTCTTGTTGGCTTTAGTTTCTTTATTTACGTCCTTAGCTGTCTTGTTCCAACTCAACTAGGTCTTCCGCCGCGGTCTTTCTCGGCCGTTGAGTTCTTCGATCTATTGCTAACCAATCGTATTTGCGACGTTTATTGGTTTATGTATTCGATCTTGATTTTGTATTTGATTACGCCCTTACTGGCTTCTTTTGCCTCGAGTAAGCGTTTGCTGGAGTATGCAATTGGTCTCTGCGTCGTCTCTACCGCAATAATTCCTTTTGCAAATCGCTTTGCGCCAAATCATGATTTGTTCTCAGTGTTTGCCGTACCTTATTTAACAGGCGCGATAATGTACTACTTAATAGGCTACTACATCGTTACGTATTCTCCCCTTGATAAGCGAGATGGGAAAATGCGTCCGGTTTTCTTGATTGCTGCGATTTGTTCCGTTGTATTTATGGCGCTCATGACCATCAAGACAAATGCGGCGCACACGGTGCTGTCCGGGGCGTATTTGGACTACGATAATTTTTATAACAATTATCTGCACCTTCCAGTTTTGGTGTATTCGGTCTCGCTTTTCATGTTATTTAGGTCTTTGGAGCCCCTTTTTCAATCTGATAAGCATCCGTTTATGGCTGTAATTTCAAAACTATCTTCCTTTAGTTTTGATGTTTACGCCGTGCACATGATGTTTATTTGGGCCCTAGACGTCTATGTTCCTCATAACATTTTTTGGGATGCTGCGATTCGCCCGTTCGTAGTTTTTGCACTTTCTCTTTTGTTTGCTTTTGTGCTGGAGTCCCTTAAGAAAATCTGGCGTAAAGGGCGAATTGCAAAACGCTAACAGCGCGGACGCGCCGTTATGCGGCTGGATGTATTCTACGCAACGCGTTGCTGCTGCTGGATTGTTGCGGCGAAAAAAAGACTAGAAAACGGACCCTATTCCTTCCGACTGGCTTCTTGGAAGAAACGGGGTCCATTCATTTGCAGTTCTATTGTTGCGTGCTAGATTTCGGTGATCTACTTCTTTTTCCTAACAGCCCTTACTGCGGATTTCATCATCTCTCGTCTTGCGCTACCGACCGGTGCGATGGGGTCGATGAATTTGCGCAGCGGATTCTCGGGAGATATCGCATGTTCGTGCATTGTTAGGGGAGAAGAGGAAGTGGCTCTTCCCGGTCCTGCCAGCACGCTCATGAGGGATTCATAAAAAGGGGTCTGGCGAGCATAAGTCCAATAGGCAGCGCTTCGGTCGCACGAGGAGAACTTCCAAGGCTTTTCGAATCCCGCATAGTGAACAATTTTCTCGTGATTGCGCGAATCGTTGAAGGCATCAAATGCTGAAGCGGGTGCAAAAGAGAAGACGTTTGCAATGCGATTATTGCAGTCGATCATGACGTTCCAGTCGTAATCGAGCCAGGTTACGCGGCCTTCGCAATGTGCATTCAGGACATCTTGATCATTGTAGATAAAGCGATCATCAGAAGCGTAATCGAGCCATGTCTCAATTGAATAGAGTTGGCGCATCTCGGCGGTGTTGAGCACAAGGACGCCTGCCTGGAAGTAATCATAGGGGTTTTTCATGCCCAGAACCTTTTTAGCATAGGTAAGGCGCTTGCCGTCTTTCATGTTGAGGTTGCCCAGGAAATCAATATCGTGAGCGGCGGCAAGGAGATTATTGCCCAAGTCCACGCTATAGAGTTCAGAAATATCCCCCTGGATAATCAGGTCGCTATCAAGGTACAGAACTTTATCGTAGTCTGGCAAAATCTCTTGAATCAAGAAACGGTAATACGTTTCAACGCTGATATGAGGGTTGTTAGTGCTCAAATCATGGCGAAGCACGTGTTCGCTTACATCGCAAAAACGCAACGACATGTTGTCAAACTGTCCAAAGAACCTCTGCATGGTCGCTTGATTGTCTCCGGCAATATCCCTATGGAGCACAACTACATCGTAGAAGTACTCTTTTGAGGCATTGAACAGCGCGGAATAGACCGTGGTGGTAAGCATAGGGACATAGTTATTATCCGCGGCGAAAACAACCGGAATAATCTGCTTGCCGCTTGCTTTTGCGTAAGGAGCCGTAAACGACGCGCGGCGATCCGGTCGTCTAAAGTGAACACACTGCAGCTCGGCCATCTTCCAACCTGCTCCCATGCGCTCGTGATGAATGAGATAAATATTAAGCAGCCTCTCGGCAAGATGCCCGGGGGTACGTACGCCTTCTTTTGAATAACGAGACATATCGGTTGTGGAAACAAATTCTTCAAGCAGAGGGAAGAGCCATGCACAGTAATCGTTAAAAATCTCGCGCCTCATGATGAACATGTTGCAAAAACGGCCCACGTGGCCACTGAGAAATTTGTCGGCATCCTGTCCATATTCCGGATGCTGCTTTTTGAGGATGGAGACGATCTTGTCCAAATCTTCGACGAACAATTTGTCTGCAGCGGCGTATTGCGAGCGCAGAGTGGCATTTCGTCCGACATAGGTGCGAATGTCCTTACGCTCAGTGGTGATGACGTCGTACTGAGTCACAAATTTTTCGATGCTCTCGTCGTCCAGTGAGTATTTCTTTTGAGATGCCGCATCGATGAAATCGTCCATGATCTCGCCATAGATGTTTTCGTCATGGCGCGTCTCTGAGAAGTCAAAATAGCGACGGTAATGGCAAAAACCGACATACTCGCTCGAGGTGTTTTTCCAGGCCCAGTACTGGGTTGTCAGTTCGCAGTACATGGGATTGAGATCCGATATGTTGTTGCCTTTGTCGTCATGGAAGGCCCAAGGGAACCTGTCATTACGAAGGCTGCAGCCAACTTGAACCGGCTGGAGTATCGAACTGTCAAATAGCTCGACAGGCTTGTGTGTCGAGATGAAGATGCGAATGTTTCGATTTTCATAGCTTTTGCGCTTTGCCATGTTGACCAAATCGTTTACATGATCGCGAGCTGCGGTGTAGAGCGTCATGAAACGTGATGATGCCGCAACATCATTCGACGCAAGTTTTCTAGCGTGCTCGTACCAATTGAGAGCCATATCATTTGCAGGGGCGCTATTTGCCTGCAGAAGGCCATAGGCCCTGTCGCGAGAAAGGCGCATGAGCTCCTCGGCAACGGGCATTTTGCCCATAACCTTTGCGGCTTCGTCGGCAGCGTCGAGCTTTTGATCTTCCGGCACACGAACGAGCCAATCGTTGAAAAGCAGCTCGTACATTTTTGCAACTGCATCCGAACAGGTCTTCTTGATATCGAAGGCATTGAAAGCGGCTGCAAATGTTCTCATGTGATCGACGTTGGCTTGGAAATCGGAAGCGCTTTTGAAGAAGGCCGATGTCGAGAGGGAAGAGTCAGAATTGACGCCTCGACCCAGGTAATAACGCACGCCAACAATATCGTTGACGGTGTATTGCGAACGCGCGTTTGCGAGTGTGACAAAAGATTCATAGGCGTCTTCGGCGCGCTCAAGTCTGTCGTCAGTCATCGCCGCAAACATTCTGCGGAAGAAGCCCCCCGCATAGACGCGCTGAGTGATGCGCCAGTCCTGAAGATAACCCTTGCGCGCACTAAAGACGGCTTCACATATGTCTTTATTGAACAGGGGGTCAACGGGTGCATTGATGTAGCTCTGGAAGTTGGAAGCTTCGTTGTCGCTTACGCCCGCATTGGTGACCTCGATGCCAAAGTGGAGGACATCGCAGGGGGTAGCGTTGAGATAGGAGTCGAACTTGACGAGGCAGCCGTCGCCGAGTTCGTCATCCGAATCCAGGAGAATGATGTAGTCACCGGTGCTTTTTGCAACGGCAATTTTTCGCCCGACGTGAAGTCCGCGGTTCGTATCTTGGATGAGCGGTATGACGCGGCTGTCCTTTTGCGCGTATTGCTCGAGTATCGAGGCGGTGGAGTCGGGACTCCCGTCGTCAACTACGATGAGCTCAAAATCGGTAAACGATTGAGCCAGGACGCTGTCGATACAGGCGGGCAGATATTCTTCATCTTTATATGATGAAACGCAGATGGAAAAGCGTGGCATGCCGTTCTCCTAACAGGGCTACATGTCTAACGGGCATTATGATAATCTCGCCGTCTGTCACCTAAGGTGACAGACGGCGAGTGCGTACAAACACAGCAGAAGTGAAGGGCTATTTCTGTCATTCTGCTTGACTGCCGCCTGCGCCCGTTATCGAAAAACGCCCCGCACAGCACTTGCTGCACGAGGCGTATCCGTAAACGTTGGGGTGCGCCATGTCGGATTCGAACCAACGACCTTGGGATTAGAAGTCCCCTGCTCTATCCAACTGAGCTAATGGCGCATGCGCACCTGATTATACCGTGCCGGTCCGTCTCGCGATATGACAAATAAAGCTTCGGGATTGCTGTTCCATGTATGGGATAATCATCCCATAATTATGGTATTCTCAGCATAACAGCAGTTAAGGAGGCCGTTATGCCCATTTGCGTTCCCATCAAAGATCTTAAGGATACGTCGAAGTTCACAAATACGGTTCTTTCTGCCACGGAGCCGGTTGTCGTTACAAAGAATGGCAAGGAATCGTTCATTGCCATGTCTCCGGCCCAGTATGAGGGCCTGCGCCTCGAGGCTGCCCGTTCGCGTCTGTACCAGATTCTCGATGAGCGTGAGGCGCAGATTGCAGCGGGAAACGTCCATGAAGCGGAGCAGACTGCCGACTACCTCAAGGCGCGCTATGGCCTATAAGGTTGTTGAGACCGATGCCGTGCACGATGAGCTTGTGAGGACGTTAGATTATCTGGAGTTCGTGCTGTTTGAGCCTTCGTTTGCCAAGAAGCTTGCCGGGGCATATCTGGAGTTCCTCGGTAACATCAAATCATTTCCTGCTATGTACCCCGAGGCCAGGGACTCGCGATTGCGGGCGGCTGGCTATCGCAAGGCGAGTCTGCTGGGCTATGTTGCCTTGTACTTGGTCAAGGGCGATACGGTTGCGGTCGTTCACCTGTTTCATCAATCGCAGGATTACGCGCAATTGGTTTAGTGGTTGCTGGGCCTACTCGTCCGTCTTCGCTATTCCACGTCCTTATCCGGCTGGATGAGCTTTTCGTAACGGCTGATGTGCTCGCGGCCGCCTTCGATCTCGGGCAGCAAGAAGTAATAGAGCGTTTCGATGATTGCCATGGCCGAGATTTTGGAAAACGCGAAGTCGCCCGTGGTGAGCAGCGCTTCGTGGTTCACGGTTCGCAAAACGTACGATGCCTGGCGGGCGAGGGGAGACTGTTCGTCACTTGTGATTGCGATCACGCAGGCGCCACGGTTTTTGGCTGCCTGGGCAATGCGCATCAGGCGCTGGGAACGTCCGGAGTTGGAGATTACGAGCAAGACGTCTTCGGGCTGCATAGTGAGGGCAAAGCCTACGGCAATCTCGCTCACCTCGTGCGTGGTACAGCGCAGTCCCAGCTGGGAGAACTTAAACGTGGCATCGAGCGCGACGGAGTTGGTGTTGCCCACGGCAACGACCTGGATGACGTTGGCGGCCGCCAGGCGCTTCACTACCGCGCTGATCGTGGGTCCATCGATACCGCGCAGCGTTGCCTCTAGTTCGCCCATCTTGGTGGCAAGGATGCTTTTGAGCGAATCCTCCACGTTTTCGAGCGAAATCTCGCCGTCCAGGTCCAGCCCGTCATGCTTGAGCGCAAGGTCGCGGCCGAGTGAAAACTGGAAGCTACGGTAGTTGTCAAAACCCAGGCGTTTACAAAAGCGTGAGATCGTGGCCTCGGAAGTGCCGCTGCGGCGCGCGAGCTGTGCGGCGGTCATGGTGGGGGCCTCGTCACGATGCTCCAGGATGTAATCTACGATGCGCTGCTCCGAGCTCGAGAATTCACGAGAAGACGTAATGAGCGACAACGCACTGAGTTCTCCACTTGCCATGAAAACCTCCGCAATTCGGTGAACGGTACTGGTCAATTAGCTACTGCAATCATTATCACGGCTTCTGAGCTGGTATTTGACGAAAACATTTCATACACCGTTCACCGGAGTGAAAGAACCTTTCACCCTGTGCGGTATCCCGCTGTGAAGAAGCCGTGTACGTACGTGCTATGATTTTCGACGAAAACCCGGGAGGAGTGCGCGTTGCACGTCTTACGGATGATCGAGAAAGTAGTGCCCAAAAGGGGAGGGCGCTCACTTCTAGAGAGAAGGAGGGACGTATGGCTCAGCAGTATGACGTTATCGCGGCAACCGGTTGTCCGACCGGCATCGCGCATACCTTTATGGCAAAGGAGGCGCTGGAGAAGGCTGCGGCTGAGCGCGGGCTCACCATCAAGGTTGAGACCCACGGCCAGGTTGGAATCGAAAACGAGCTTACCCCCGCAGAGATTGCCGGCGCCCGTGCTGTCGTAGTCGCTGCCGATAAGGACGTTCAGGCAGAGCGTTTTGCCGGTAAGCCCCAGGTGACGGTCGGCGTGTCCAAGGCTCTGTCCGTCGAGGCCGCAGGTGCCCTGATCGACCGCGCCCTGGCTGCCAAGGGTGACGCTTCCAAGGTCGTCGCTGCTGCAGACGACGCTGCAGAGGAGAAGGAGTCCATCGGACACCAGCTCTATAAGCACCTTATGAACGGCGTTTCCCATATGCTCGTGTTCGTTGTCGCCGGTGGCGTGCTTACCGCGGTCTCGTTCCTGTGGGGCATCATGTCGTTCGATTCTACGAACGCTCAGTACAACACCTTTGCTGCGATGCTCAAGATCATCGGCGGCATCGCCATGAACCTCATGGTTCCCGTGCTTTCGGCCTATATCGCCGAATCCATCGGCAAGCGTCCGGCGCTCGTTCCCGGTTTCGTTGCCGGTATGATCGCCATCACCGGCCTGCCCGTCTCGCCCGAGACCGGTCTGATTGACGCCGGTGGCTCGGGCGTGGGCTTCGGCTTCCTTGGCGGCATCGTCGGCGGTTTCCTTTCTGGTTACGTTATCCTGCTGCTGGAGAAGGTTTTTGCCAAGCTGCCTCAGAACCTCAATGGTCTGAAGGCCATTTTCCTGTACCCGCTGTTCTCTACGTTCATCGTGGGAATGGTTATGCTTGGCATCTCTGGTCCCATGGCTGCTATCAACACTGCCATGATGGACTTCCTCAAGGGCCTCTCGGCCTCCGGTCCCATTGTCCTGGGTCTGGCTATTGGCTGCATGTGTGCCTTTGACATGGGCGGCCCGGTCAACAAGGCCGCATACGTCACCGGTACTGCTATGCTTACCGAGGCTCTCGCCGCGGGTGTTGGCACCGATACGTACAACTTTGGCACCAACTTCATGGCCGCTGTTTCTGCTGCCTGCATCGTTCCTCCGCTGATCATCACCTTTGCCGTGGTCGTGGGCAAGAAGTACTTTAGCCAGGAAGATCACGACGCCGGTATCGTCAACTTCATCCTGGGCTGCACGCACATCACCGAGGGCGCCATTCCGTTCATGACCAAGAACATCTGGCCCGTCATGCCCATCATGATGATCGGCTCCTCTATCGCCTCGATCCTCACCATCTTCTTTGGCGTGCACGATCCCGCGCCCCATGGCGGCTTCCTCGTGCTGCCCGTCGTGGATGGCGGCCTGCAGTGGGTTATCGCCATCCTGATCGGTGCCATCGTGGGCGGCATCCTGTTCGTGATCTTCAAGAAGGTCGAGTACGACAAGAAGCAGAAGGCAGCTCCTGCTGTCGAGGCTGCTCCTGCCGCCGCTGTGGCCGTTCCCGCTGAGACTCCCGCTGCCGACGGTTTCGTCAAGGAGGAGAACATCTTCTTGGGCCAGGACTTCGCTGGTCGCGACGATGTACTTTCCTTTATCTCCAACGAGGCCGTGAAGAACGGTATCGCCGATGACGCCGATGCGCTCATGCAGGCCTTCCTTGCTCGCGAGAGCGAGGGTACCACGGGCATGATGGACGGCTTTGCCATCCCGCATGCCAAGTGCGCTGCCGTTAAGGCCCCCGCTGTCATTGTGGTCAAGGACGATTCGGGCGTTACCGGTTGGGACACCATGGATCAGGCTCCGGTCAATGTGGCCATCGCCTTGCTCATTCCCGAGGCTCAGGCGGGTACCACGCACCTTAAGCTTCTTTCCAAGGTTGCCGAGGCGCTTATGGACGAGGACTTCCGTACCACCGTCAAGGGTGCTACCGAGACCTCCCAGGTGCTCGATGCCATTAGCGGTCGTCTTGCTTAACAGCATCTAGCGCAAGCTATCGCCTAGCAGGCGCGCCGCAGGCCCACCCTGCGGCGCGCCTTTTTTCATGATGTGACAGAAAAACGACAGGTTTATTTTGTCACATCTTGCCGTTGAGCAGCTCTTTTCTTCCCATTGCAGCCGGGTGTGTAAATAAACCTGATGTCTTCTCGCATACTTGGGGGTTAGCCTCTCTTTGAGGTAAACTATGCGAGGTATGTTTCACGCTTGCCAGCACGCTGCGCGTGATTGGTTAAAAAAGGAGTCGTCATGGTTTCCGAGAAGGTCACCCTTATCAACCCGCAGGGCCTGCATATGCGTCCCGCCGGTCTGTTCGCGTCCACCATGGGCAAGTTCGCTTGCGATGTGAAGGTTGTCGCGGTTACGGACGAGGGTTCTACTCGCGAGGTCAATGGCAAGAGCCCCATGGCCTTGATGGCAGCCGGCATCAAGAGCGGCGTCGAGGTTGAGATTCGCTGCGATGGCGAGGACGAGGCCGATGCCCTGTCCACCGCTATCGAGCTCATCAAGAGTGGCTTGGGCGAGTAATTTGCACATCATGCTCTGTAATTTTAGGTAACATAGCGCAGGTGCCCGCCCCCTGAGGGTGAGTGCCTGCGTTATTTTATGCGGTGCCGCATCTGGGCACCAAAGAGAGAAGGGCGCCCGACGGGGGCGCCAAAGAGAGAGGACATCTGCATGTACAAGGGAGTAAACGCTTCCGAGGGTATCGGTATCGGCACCGTTGCCGTTGCTGTCGAGCCCGATCTGAGCTTTGAGGCGCACGCTGTTGAGGACGCTGCCGCCGAGAAGGAGCGCTACGCTAAGGCTCTCGACGTCTTCTGCCAGAAGACCGAGGCTCAGGCTGAGGCCATGAAGGTCTCTGTGGGCGAGCACGAGGCCGAGATTATGATCGGCCACATCGCGCTGGCTCAGGACCCCGGCATGAGCGATCAGATCAACCAGGCTATCGACGCCGGCACCTGCGCTGAGCAGGCACTCGTCGACACCACCACCATGTTTGAGAACATGTTCCTCTCCATGGACGACGAGATGTTCCGTCTGCGCGCTGCCGACATCGCCGACATCCGCACCGGCCTTCTGGCCGAGCTGCTGGGTCGCGAGGTCGTCGACCTCTCCGTGCTGCCTGCCGGCACCGTCATCTGCGTGCATGACCTCACGCCTTCCATGACCGCCACCATCGACAAGAAGAACGTTGCCGCTATCGTTACCGAGACCGGCGGTCGCACCTCTCACTCCGCCATTATCGCTCGCGCTCTCGAGATTCCTGCGGTTCTTTCTGTTGAGAATTCCTGCACCGAGCTCAAGAACGGCATGACCGTCATCGTCGACGGCTCCAAGGGCGTTGTCGTTGCCGATCCCGATGAGGCAACCCTTGCCGATTACACCGCCCGCGCCGAGGCCTTCGCTGCCGAGAAGAAGGCTCTCGAGGCCTATCGCGGCAAGGAGACCGTCACCGCCGACGGCGTTAAGAAGATCCTTGCTTGCAACATCGGTAGCCCCGACGACGTTACCGCTGCTCTCGACCACGACGCAGAGGCTATCGGTCTGTTCCGCTCCGAGTTCCTGTTCATGGATGCCAAGGAGCTTCCTTCCGAGAACGAGCAGTTCGAGGCCTACCGTAAGGTTGCCACGGCTCTTAAGGGTAACCCTGTCATCATCCGTACGCTCGATGTGGGCGGCGACAAGGAGATCCCGTACCTGCACATGGTCAAGGAAGATAACCCCTTCATGGGCTTCCGCGCCGTGCGCTACTGCCTGGCCAACCCCGACCAGTACAAGGTCCAGCTGCGCGCCCTGCTGCGTGCCAGCGCCTTCGGTGACGTCAAGATCATGATCCCGCTTGTCACCTGCGTCGAAGAGGTTCGCGCCGTCAAGGCTCTCGTCGAGGAGTGCAAGGCTGAGCTCAAGGCCGAGGGCGTCGAGTTTGACGAGAACATCGAGGTCGGCATCATGGTCGAGACCCCTGCCGCCTCCCTCATCGCCGACAAGCTGGCTCAGGAGGCCGACTTCTTCTCCATTGGCACCAACGACCTGATCGGCTACACCATGTGCGCCGACCGTGGTAACGACACCATTTCCAACCTGTACCAGGTGTACTACCCGGCCGTTCTCCGTTCCCTCAAGAACATCATCGAGAGCGGCGTCAAGGCTGGCATCATGGTTGGCATGTGCGGCGAGGCCGCTGCCGATCCTCTGCTGGAGCCGGTGCTCATCTCCTTTGGTCTGGAGGAGTTCTCCATGTCTGCACCGAGCATCCTGCGCGCTCGCAAGACCATTTCCCAGTGGTCCAAGGCCGATGCCGACGCTCTTGCCGAGAAGGCTCTGGCGCTCGATACTGCCGAAGAGGTCAAGGCGCTTCTCGAGGCTAACGCTCGTTAATCGTGCGTAGGTCATGAGATAGGTAATTTGCAGGGTCGTACGGTGTGGAATCCCATGTCGTGCGGCCCTGTACTCAAGTTAGGGGGACCTTTGTTTTACACGTTAACCGCCAACCCGGCCGTCGATATGACGGTCTCTTGTCAGACGCTCGTGCCCGACGAAAACATTCGTTCGAGCAATGCTAGCTACACGCCCAATGGTAAGGGTCTCGATGTATCGTTTGCCCTTAAGAAGTTTGGTGTCGACTCCGTCGCGCTCGGCTTCTTTGCTGGTTTCACTGGTCGCTTTATCGTTGACGAGACCATGAACATGGGCTGCCTGTGCCGTCCGGTGTGGACCGACGGTATTACCCGTATCAATTCCTACCTCAACGATGGCGAGCACGAGTATGGCGTTTTGAACCCGGGCGCTCCGCTTACTCCGCAGGCTCAGCAGGAGCTCTACGACATTTTGGATACCGCGGGTAACCTTGACTGCCTGGTTGTTTCCGGCTCTGTGCCGCCCAAGGCCTCTCCGGACTTCCTGGACAAGGTTATGGATCATGCCCATGCGCGCGGTTCCGATGTGGTTCTCGACCTCTCCAGCTCCAAGCTCAAGACGCTTGCCTCTAAGAAGCCGCTGCTCATCAAGCCCAACCATCATGAGATGCGTGAGATTTTTGGCGTCACCATCGATACCGATGACGACGCTCGCCGCGCTCTTGCCATGGCCCACGAGGTGGGCGTGCAAAACGTTCTGCTCACGATGGGTAGCCGTGGCTCCGCGTACTTCTCCAACGGCGAGGACATCTGGTATGCCAAGCGCCAGTTCAACATCAAGCTGGTTTCTTCCGTGTGTGCCGGCGACTGCACGCTCGCCGCGTTCCTCACCATGTGGTACAACGATCGCGACAACGTGGAGAGCGCTTTGAAGCTCGCTCTTGCTACCGGCGCAAACGTTGCAGAGAGCGTTGGTCTGGGTGACTTCTCGCATGTCGACGAGTACAGCAAGCGCATCGAGGTCCGCAAGCTTCCTCGTCTGTAGGACGTAAGGCTGCCGACTCGTTTCGAACATATTGTTCGGTCTTTTAGGCCGGGTGCTATATCCCCCTATGGCACCCGGCCTTATCTATGTGACAAAAAGTCGACAGGTTTATTTTGTCACATTTTACCGTTCATGGGCTCAAATCGACCGTTGGCAGGAGTTTATGCAGGTAGATGGTTCGATGTCGCGATGCTCGTCGCCGGCGTGCATCGCTGCCCGTCTTTCGGTTTTTGTCGTGTTTGTTTGTTTTTGGACAGGGCTTTCGCAGGTCTTCGATTTGGTACGCTTGGAGCGGTTTTACACAGCAATTTCGCCTCGTGGACCATACAAAGGAGACATCATGATCTACACCCTTACCGCCAATCCTGCGATCGACTACAACATTACATGCGATGGCTTGGAGCCCAACTGCGTCACGCGCACGCGCGACGCCGTCTACAGCCCGAACGGTAAGGGCCTGAATGTTTCTTTTGCCCTTCATCACTTTGGTAAAGACACCGCTATTCTTGGCTTTTTTGCTGGCTTTTCCGGCCGCTTTATCGTCGAAGGCGCCGAGGCCAAGGGCGTCGACGTGCACCCCGTGTGGACCGATGGCATCACGCGCGTGAATGTATTTCTTAACGCTCAGGACCGCGAGTTCAATATGGTGAACGCCGGTGCTGCGGTGAACCCTGCCAACGAGCAGGAAATGTACGATCTGATTGACTCGCTTGAGGATATGGAGTGCCTGGTTATTTCCGGCTCTCTGCCGCCGCATACGTCCGAAGATTTCCTTTCGCAGGTCATCTCGCGCGTTAAGGCTCGCGGTGCAGAGTTCGTACTCGACATCTCGAGCCCTCAGCTGTCCGATCTTATTGCGGCCGAACCGCTGCTCATCAAACCCAACGACGATGAACTGCTCGACATCTTTGGCCTCGAGGTTTCGCTTGAAGACGAGCAGACGGTTGTGGACGCGATGGCCGAGCTTCATAAGAAGGGCGCCAAAAACGTGCTGCTCACGCTGGGTGGCAAGGGGGCGTATTTCTCCAACGGCAAGCATATCTGGTATGCGCGCTGCACGGTGCCGGTAAAGGTGCTTTCGACGGTTTGTGCAGGCGATTCTACGCTCGCAGCGTTCCTGTCCATGTGGCATGACGATTCCGAGCACGTTGAGGATGCTCTGCGCCTGGCAATGGCGACGGGTGCCAATGTTGTTGAGTGCGCAGGCCAGGGCGATTTTGCCAAGGTCGACGAGTATCGCCAGCACGTCGAGGTTCGCGCGATTGCCTAAATGTGACAAAAAGACGACAGGTTTATTTTGTCACATTCCGCCATTCGCCGATTTTTACTGAATATGGCCTTTGAGATATGGACTCGCCGTGAATTATCGGCGGGTCCTTTTGTTTTGCGCCGTCTTGTTTGGCCATTGCAAGCAGCCATGTTTTATTTGTGTTAGATGTTGCGATCTTTTTTATTTGAAGGAGCGGAATTTCCGCAGATACCGTTCGCCATTGTTTCCCCTGTTAAGAGCTGCTTTTTTCTAATCTGTGGTCAAATGCAATTAACTGAAGGGGGCATTATGGCAACAGGCGCGCGTAAAATGTCGGAATCTGGCTACTATCACGCAATCGCTCGTGGCAATGGCCGCCAGCTGATTTTCGAGGACGATGATGACCGGCTTCTCCTACTGCAAAAACTCGAGGAGGTTTTCGCGCAAAAGCATATCGTTGTTATCGCGTGGTGTCTGATGGGCAACCATTTTCATCTGGCGTTACTCGATCGAGAACAAGCACTGTCTGCTGCTTTTCAAGCGGTTCTCTCGTCATATGCGCGTATATACAATCGCAAGACGGGTCATTCTGGTCATCTTTTTGATGAGAGATTTTGGAGCGAGCCGATCAAAAGCGACGCACAGTTGCTCGAGACCGTGCGCTATATTCACGATAACCCGTAAAAAGCTGGTATTGAACCTTCCTGGTGTTATCGATGGAGCAGCTATGGCCAGTACGCGCGCGGTGAAGAAGGGCTTGCGGATACGACTGTGGTGCTTGATCTGATTGGCGGACCGCGCGGCTTTGTTGCCTTTACGAACAATATCTTGCCCATATGGGATCCTGCGGAGGAGGAACTGGAGGAGCTTCGCCATGACTTCCGTGTAGTAGAGGTCTTGACCGAACATGGCGTCGCAAGTCCCGCGAAGATAAAAGCCCTGCCAAAACCCGAGCGCGATGGCCTTTTGAGAGATTTAAGGGCGCGCGGCTTCAGCATACGTGAGCTGGAGCGCTTGACGGGCATTGGCAGGGGCGTTATTCAGCGATCGTGAAGAACCGATGAAAATGTGACGAAATAAACCTGTCGACTTTTTGTCACATCGTCTTGTTGGGGCGTTGGGCTAGGCAAGAGATCCCATGGGGTCCCAGGGGGCAAGCTCGATTGGGTCGCTCTCGAAGGCGGTGAGCTCTTCGGGCGTAAGGTATTTCTTGTCTACGACCACCTGGTAAACGTACTCGTCAAACCATGCGGCGGAGCCGATGTCATAGCCTTCGTGGCCGTGGTCTTCGCCCCAGCTGTTCTCAATGCGCCAAGAGGTTGGCTCGCCCGCCGCATTTAGGCTCACGCCCTGCAGGGTCATGGCATGCGTCATGAGCGATTCGCCGTATTGCAGGCGATCGCCCTTGTTGAGACCGGCCTCGATAGGCAGGCCGAAAAGCGCGTCCACATCGATCGAGGCGGGGTCGAGCAGGCCGCGCTCGGAATCAAATCCCTGGTCCACGTCGGAGCCAAACCACACGGGCAGGCCATCGCGCATCTGCGCTACCGCCACGCGCTTGAGTGACTCGATGGGGAGGTTTACGTATCGCACGCCGCCATCTTCGGCGACATTTCCCAGGTATTTAACGGTGTAGGAGCGGTAATAAGGCTTGTCGGGCGTGGGCGCATTGATGATTGAGATATAGCTATCGAGGTCCATATCCACGTACTCGCGGAAGAACTCCTGCGGAGTATAGGTTCCCGATGCCTTGAGTTCTCCCTTTTCATCGCGGATGCGGACGTCAAATGACGCAGGTGGCTCGCCCAAGCAGATTACGAGGGCGCGATAGACATCCGAGAGCATCTCGTCCTTAGTCGCTTGCAGTTCTTCTGTGGTTTGGCCGGTAGCCACCGCCTCGCGGAGTTTCTTTGCACATGCGCGCAGATAACGGGTGAGATATTTATCCAGGTCACGGGTATTGGAGGAGTTTGCCGTTTCCGGCATGGCCTCTTTGGGACACACGCCGTATTTTTTAACGAGCGAGCGGAACATGTCCCACTGGCCTCCGTCACACAGTGGGTCTGATAACAGGAAAGACACCTCGCGGCCGGCAAGGTCTTGATTGGCGGTGACGATAATGTTTTCGAAGAACCAGTTGGCACGTTCGTATTTATCCCAGAAGAGGGGATAGGCCTGCGAAAGTTCAAAGGTCTTGATGCCAAGCTTTTTGATGATGCGGTAACGCATGGTATTGAGGCTGGCGAACATCCAGCAGCGACCGGAGCGTTTTTGGTTGGTGATGTCGCCCTGCTTGAGCTGCACATCAAAGGTGGTCGAGGCGAGCGATGCTGCCTGTGGATTGTGCGCAGCGGCTCGGATGCCGCATGAACTGGCGGCATTGCGGGCAATGACAGTAGCGCGGTCCTGTGCGATGCAGGCTGATGTTTCCCGGGTTATGGCGGGGTCTATGGCGTGCATGGTCATGTTTGTCTCCAATCAAATGCATGCGTTCCCGTGCGATGCGGCGCAACAGGAGCGTGACGGCTGACCATCGCAAATATAATCCTGTTCTAAGGCGAAAGAAAGACGGCGACCGCCAGCCCGGTCGCTTTTTGTCCCGGATGCCATGGCGCGAGTATCTGTCGGCTGCGGGTGAATATGTAGGACTCGTGAAAATGTGACGAAATAAACCTGTCGACTTTTTGTCACGGGGGAGTGGGGGGCGGGGAGCGGAGTCGGTATACTGGTGGGCGAAACGTACGAGGAAGGGAAATCGGTGGCGGATATCAGCGCATATGAGGATGTCGATCTTGAGGGAACGCGGCTTTCGAGGCCTGCGTGTCGCGTGTTGCGCGCGCTTGAGGCGGCGGGTCTTGAGGCGTGGGTCGTGGGCGGCTGGGTTCGCGATGCCCTCATGCATGCACCTTCTCATGATGTTGATATGTGCTGCTCGGCCCCTTGGCAGCAAAGCAAGGTTGCGCTCGAGGCTGCGGGTATCGACGTGGTTGAGTCCGGCATCAAATTCGGCGGCATTACCGCCATCGCGGACGGCGAGCGCATCGAGGTCACCACGTATCGTCTTGACGGCTTCTATACCGATGGCCGCCATCCAGAGGAAGTAACCCAGGCTGAACGCGTTGAAGACGACCTTGCCCGTCGCGATTTCACCGTGAATGCCATGGCGTGGCACCCTGTTCGTGGGCTCCTGGACCTCTACGACGGCGTAGGCGATCTTGCCCGTCGTGAGATCCGGGCGGTGGGGGAGCCGCGCCGTCGTTTTGAGGAAGACGCTCTTCGGATGCTTCGTGCCGTGCGCTTTGCTTGCCGCCTGGACTTTACCGTGGAGCCCGCCACGCGAAAGGCCCTGGCAGATTGCGCGCCTCTGCTCGATGCCGTCGCTCGTGAACGTGTTGGCGTGGAGTTGCAGGGCGTTCTCGCAACCGGCCTTGGGGGAGATGCTCTTGAGCGTTATCCCGAGGTGATGTGTGCCGCTATTCCCGAATTTGCGCCCTGCCGCGGTTTTGACCAGTGCAGCATCTATCATGATTACGATGTTTACGACCATACCCACCGTGTGCTTACCGTGGCCTGCGTGCTCGCTCGCGCGCAGGACAATGGGGGCGCTCAGGCGGTTGCTATTTCGCCTTCGCTTATGTGGGCGGCTCTTCTGCATGACATCGGAAAGCCTCAAACGTTTTTTAAGGACGAGGCGGGCCATGGCCATTTTTACGGCCATCCCGAGCTTGGTTCCACGATGGCGCAGAAGGTTATGCATCGTCTTGCGTTGCCAAATGATTTGATTCGCGACGCCTGTCTTCTCATCAGATATCATGACCGCCCACTCAGGGCTGATCGAAAGAGCTTGTTGAAGATGATGAACCACTTTGCGGCGGAGGGTGTGGACACCCCACGGCTCATGGATGAGCTGTTCGACCTTAAGCGTGCCGACGCGCTGGGCAAGTCCGCCCTCTGCTTTGAGTACGTGTGGGAAGTCGAGGACATGCGAGAGATGTTCCACAAGCTACTTGAGGCAGACGAGGCATATAGTGTAAAGACCCTGGCTATTTCGGGCCGTGACCTCATCGCCATGGGGGTCGAACCAGGCCGCCGGATCGGTGAGTTGCTGGAGCAGGCTCTCGCAGCGACGATGCAAGGTAGCGCTGCCAACCGTCGGGATGATTTGCTGTGCTATCTCGCGCGGGCGGCCGGCATTTGCGCAGATGTTCCTACCTCGTCTCTTCATGGTTCATCCACAAATTAGGACGATTTTAAATCACCCCTTGCGCAAAAGCCTTAGTATCCCGTAATATAACTTTCGCATTGAGGCAGCAATGCTTCGGCACATGGCCCGTTCGTCTAGCGGTTTAGGACGCCGCCCTCTCAAGGCGGAGATCACCGGTTCGAATCCGGTACGGGCTACCATCGATTGTTCAGGGCTCCTTCGGGAGCCTTTTTCATATTGCTTGCTGTCGTAGTTGCCATTCTCTAGCGAATGCGTCAAAGTCATACCTTTCAAAAATGTGATGCAGGCTTGCATGGAAGTCTGGGGATAATGGCGCTCAGGACGTACAATGGAACACGTTCTACGTCTAATTAAAGGAGAGCCATGACGGGGCCCCTTAAGCACAAAACTTCTCATCCGCAGGTTGACGTTCAGGTTGCCGGCGGCGACGATACCAAAACCGCGCGTCGCGGTGCCATCTTCATCGGATTGGTCCTCATCGCCTATATCGTTTATTTGGTGGTTACGGGACAGATGGCGCAGTTTTGGGGCGCTATGGCGTCTGTGAAGGGCGGTTGGCTGTTCGTTGCCTGCTTCTTCATGTTCTTGTACCTGGTTTTCGGTATCCTTGCTTACGCGATTGCCGTGTGGCTTGATCCCAATTCTCCCGTGGGCATTCGCGATCTTATCTCTGTCGAGGCTTCGGGCATTTTCTTTGGTAATCTCACGCCCATGATGATGGGCTCCACGCCTGCGCAGATTTACCGTTTGACCAAGGCGGGGCAAAACGTGGGCGAGGCGGGTGCCACGCAGTTCACGCGATTTATCGTGTATCAATTTGGCCTCGTTGCCTGGGGTGCCATTCTGCTTTTGGCTCGGATGCCGTATTTTGCCGAGCATTATGGTGACATCACGCTGCTGTGCGTCTTCAGTTTTGGCGGCCACTGCCTCATCTTGCTGGGCATCTTTGCCGTGGCGCTCATGCCGGGTATGGTGACGCGTCTGGCACATTGGATTATCAACCTGCTTGAGCGAGTTGGCATGTCCAAGTCGAAGATTGAGGGATGGCGCGGCTTTGTCGACAGCGAGATCTACTCGTTCTCCGATAAGTTCAAGCTTTCTGCCGGACATTTCTCTTCGATGGTGCTTACCGTCATCATCACCATGCTGCAGCTTGCTTTCTTCTATTTGGTGCCATATTTTTTGATGCTCGCCTTTGGTAAGCACGAGGTCGACTTTTTCTCGGTCATGGCGGCGAGCGCTTTTGTGCAGCTGCTTTCTTCTGCGGTTCCTCTGCCGGGCGGTACCGGTGGTGCCGAAGGCGGCTTTGCACTGTTTCTGGGCCATTTCTTTGGCTCTGCTGCAACAGCAGGATATCTTCTGTGGCGCCTTATCACGTTTATTGCCCCCACTATCCTGGCGGCGCCGCTTCTGGGTCTTAAAAGCGCTCACAACGCGAGCATTCATGCTCGCTGGGACCGTGTGCTGCGTCGCTTTGGTAAGGATTCGTCTGGATCGGCCAAATCCTCCTCATCCGGCTCTGCGCACAAGAAGGGTAAGAAGCGCAGCCATCCCTCGCATCATGAAGACGAGATTGCTGCTCCGCTGGCTTCTGTCGGGTCTCTTGAGGGAGCGTCCGCATCGTCTTCCCATCGCTCGAGCGTCAATGGCGCCGCGTCTTCGGGTCCTTCGCGCAAAAAGCCTGTTGCTCGAAGGACGGTGCGCCAGTCGGCGGATGGCATCACTGTGTCCCCGTCTCAGTTCAAAAAGAAGCCTCGCGCATAGAGGAGTGCTTGAGCGGCGGTTGATGCCGGCGGCTTCTGGCGCTATTTGATAAAACGCCCTCTCGGCTTACTGCCGGGAGGGCGTTTTGCGTGCCTATATGGAGGACTCGTGAAAATGTGACAAAATAAACCTGTCGACTTTTTGTCACATTATTGCTTGAGGAGGCGACCCTGGGCGGCGAACTTGTGCATGTCGGACTCGGCCATGCCTTGAGTGCGATCGTCGCGGCGCTTGGTGTACAAGGGATCGTTCTCATCCGTCCACAGGCGGTCGGCAACGGGGCTCCAGGCCTCGGCTGCGGCTTTGGTCTTCTCACGCAGCTGCTCGGGCGTCTCTTGCTCTACAAGGTCCGTGGAGTGCGCGCCGGATTCGGCAACAAGCCTTGGCAGGACATCGGGATTCTCGAGCATGGGGCACGGCTTGAGGTAGTTGTCGTTAAACGGCATATTCTCGTAGTACTTCATGAACAGGGGAGAGCGCAGCGCATCAAGAAGACTCATGTCATGGATGTTGGCGTTGGAGTAGTGGATAAACACGCAGGGCTCCACGTCGCCTGCGGCGTTGATATGCAGGTAGCGACGGCCGCCGGCAATGCATCCGCCTACGTACTCACCGTCGTTTTGGAAGTCGAGCGTGAACAGCGGCTTTTTCTCGCGCATCTCGCGCACGAAGTGATACATGCGCTCGCGTTGCTCGGGCGTGGGGATGAGCTCGGCTGTAGCGCCGCGTCCGACGGGCATGAAGTGGAAGTACCAGCAGAAGAGCGCACCCTCCTTGATCATCCAGTCGATGTTCTCCTCGGTGGCAACGGCATCTGCGTTTGCCTTGGTCCAGCAGCATGAGATGCCAAAGGGCAGGTCATGCTCGCGCAAGAGCTTCATTGCGCGCTCGATCTTCTTATAGGTGCCCTCTCCGCGACGGGCGTCGGTGGTGTGCTCGTTACCCTCGGCCGAGATGGCGGGAACAAAGTTGGCCACGCGAATCATGTCCTGACAGAACTGCTCGTCGATAAGCGTTGCGTTGGTAAAGCACAGGAACGCGCAATCGGGGTGTTTTTCGCAGATGCGGATAAGATCTGCCTTGCGCACCAGGGGCTCACCGCCGGTGTAGATGTACATATGCGTACCCAGCGCTTTGCCCTGAGTGACGATGGAGTCGATATCTTCAAAGGAAAGATTTTGCTTGTGCCCGTATTCGGCTGCCCAGCAGCCCGTGCAATGCAGGTTGCATGCGCTTGTGGGATCGAGGAGGATGGCCCAGGGGATATTGCACTGGTATTTATCGCGGTTTTGCTCCTGCTCGGGCCACGCCAGGATATTGCCGTCGACAATAAGGGTCTTGAGCAAGCGTGTGCGCATCTCGGGATTAAGCTTAAATATGCGCATGATAAGGTCGTACCAGTTGCCGCGGCTCTTGATGACGTTGGTAAACGCTTCGCGCTGAGTGGGGAAAACGTTATCCGGTACCAGCTTGTTGATGAGGTCCATGATCTTATCAACGTGCTTTACGGGGTCTTCGTCCAGATAGTCGATGAGCTTGTTGAGCGCAGCGCGCTCTGCGGTTTGCTTGAGTGCCATGTGTACCCTCCTGGTTGATATCGACGAGTGGTCGGGCGGTGCGGGGTCTCTCGGTCTTCGAGAGAAACGGCTGGGGTCGTAGATGTGGTAACGAGTCGCTTGTGGACAGCATCTGCGAAATTGCACCGCCTGACGCATTCGCTACAGGAATAGTACCCAAACGTGATATATTCAACAAACGTAGAAAAGTCTATTGTGTCTATTCAACAAAGGTATCTAGGTTTGTATCTTCTTCTACAAAAGGGGTTGTGATGGCCAATATTAAAACGGAAAAGGGCGTGCGCGTTGACCGTCGCGTTGTGCGCACGCGCAAGGCGATTCTTGCCGCGTTTGAGAAGCTTCTCGAGAAGAAGGACCTGAGCGAAATCACCATCAGCTCGATAGCGCGCGAGGCCGATATTGATCGAAAGACGTTTTACCTGCATTTTGGCAGTATCGATGGCCTGCTCGATGCTGTTGCCGAGGAATCGGTCGACTATATCGTCAATACGGTAGAGGAGGCTTTGAGCGGACATCAGGCCGAGAGCGCCGAAGACGTGCAAGTTGCCGCTGATACGTTTTTCGCAACGGTGAATCACGTGGTAAGTCAAAACATCGTCATCAATAAACGTTTGTTTGAGCTGTTGCCGCCCGAAGAGCTCATTACTCGTATTCGTAAGCCGCTCGAACATGCGCTGCTCGACGGCAATTTGGTGCCGAGCGACTTGCCCGATGAACTCTTTGAGTACTATCTTTCGTTTTTGCTCAGCGGCATCGTAGGTATCTACCGAGTGTGGGTACTTTCGGACGGATCGATTCCTATCGAGCAAGTTTCTGCCGTTGCAAATGATCTTACGCAGCACGGCTTGATGTCACTGGAGAAGCGCCTCGACGCCTAGAGCGGCGTTTGGGACGTTGCCGGATTACAAAAAACGGCGAACCCCATTTCAAGGGTCCGCCGTTTTTCTATTGACGTTTGAGCGTGCTGCTAGTTGTGCACGACAACGCAGTCGCCGACATTGATCATGTCGTAGAGCTCTGCTGCTTTGGAGGGCGGAAGGTTGATGCATCCGTGGCTGCCCACGCTCAGGTAAGCATTGGGATTGGAGAAGCTTGAAGATGCTTGCCAGTTGGCGTCATGAAGGCCCACGGCACCGCCGATGAAGGACATCCAGTAATCGACGTAGGAGATGTAGATGGGCTCTCCGGTCTCTGGATCTTTTTTGCCGGTGAGCTTAACGTTGCGTTCCTTGTTGTTGATGGAGTAAATGCCGGTAGAAGACGCATTGCCCTCATTGGGATTGCCCGAAATGATGCCAGATTCCCATTTGAGGTTGCCGTCTGCATCGTAGTAGCGCGCGTGCTGCTCGGAAAGGTCGACGTCGACATAGGCGCCCCAATCGGGCTGGCCCGCATCGGTGTATTTTGCAGCGGTCTGCTTGGTGGGGATGTCGATATCGCCCGTCTGCTTGTTGGCAACGGCGTCTTGGATCATCTGGGCGAGGGATGCCTCGTCGCTGATCCAGCCATAAGTGCCGCCGCCGATGGTGACTTGCTTGCCATCCGGGCGCGTGTAGGTGCGCTCGCTGCCGGCGGTATCGAGCTTGGTCACGGCGAGGTTGTGAATCCATTCGGCAAGCTGATCGTGGTTGAGCGTGGGCTTGAGTGAATCGTCGAAAGTGATCCACTTGCACATCTGGGCACCGTTGAGCGTAGCTACGGTGGCTCCGCCCATCTTGAGATTCACGTTGACGCCGAGCAGCTCATTTGCTGCGTCGCAGGCCTTTTGGAGCTGTTCGTCGGTGGCGCCTCCGGCGAGGGGTTCGTAGGCGGAATCGTCAAGGGAGCAGGTGGACTGAGCGTGCTCGATGGCTTCCGTTGCCGCCTTTGCTACCGTATCGGCATTTATGCGCTGGCTCGAACGCGCCTTTTCGACGGTGAACTTGCCGGCATCGGCGTCATAGGCGCCGGCGGCATCGAAGGTGCCGGGTCGGTCTTGGTTGAAGGCATCGATGGCGGCGGAGAGCTCCTGGTTAAAGGCGTCCTTGTCGTAGGTTGCCTTGGTTGTCTCGTCGAGAGAGGCGAGGTTTTCCTTGGCGTTACCCGTGGCGAGCGATCGGATGAGCTTGACGGGCCAGAGGAAGGCGGAATCTCCCGCTAGAACGGCTTGTGCTTCGGCTTTGGCGTCGATGGAGAATGTCCCTTTGGCAGGCGTAAAGGTCCAGTCCATGCCGCAGCCGGTGAGGTGCATCGAGTAGTTTGCAAGTGAGGATTCGATTCGCTCCGCAGCGGTGTTTGCTGTGGCAAGAGACACATCCACGCCGGCAATCGACGTATTGGGATAGTAGATATTGGAGAAGGCGATGACGCCGGCGATATAGGCTACGACAACGACACCTCCCACGATGGCGGCTGCGATCTTGCCATGCTTGCGGTTCTTGGGCTCTTGGGGCGCAGAACCACCTGCATTTGAAGTGGCCTTGGAGGGAGCCATATGAGTGGGCGCGCGGTGTGCGCCAGCGGGCTGCTGAGCGCGCGTGCTTGCCGAACGGGTGCAAGCTGCCTGTGAGACAGGGGGCATGATTCTGGTGGAGTTAGGCGTCACGGGCTGAGGCGGGGTTACGCCACCGTTCCCGGATTGTGCATCAAATGCCATCGGGTCTTTCCTCGATTTGATTGAAAACTTGCCATCTAGCAAAGGCGATTATACCTATTCGATCTTAAATAGGATGCACGACATGGAGTTTTCACCACATTTTGAGGAGCATTTGAGGTTTGGGAACGGCGGCGTAGTAAACGCTAGGCGCAGATGCCGCAGCGGGCACATGCCGAGAGCGCGGAGGGCGCCTGGGCAATGCCGCCGCGTGCGGTCTCGCGAAGGCTTGCGGGCAGGGCATGGCCTACGCTGAGCATGACTTTTGCCATCTCGTCAAAGGGGACAAGGCTGGTTATGCCGGAAAGTGCGAGCTGCGCGGAGGAGAATGCGGCTGCCACTCCAATGGCGTTTCGTGTTTGGCAGGGCACTTCCACGAGTCCGCCCACCGGGTCGCATACGAGGCCCAAGAGGTTGGAGAGTGCCAAAGAGGAGGCGTGGAGTGCCTGCTCGGGCGTGCCGACCATCATCTGGACGAGCGCCGCTGCCGCCATGGCGGCAGCGCTTCCGACCTCGGCTTGGCAACCGCCTTCGGCTCCTGCTACGCAGGCTGAGGTCGTAAGGTTGAGTCCGATGGCTGCCGCGCAGAAGAGCGCCTCTATGACGGTCTCGTCGCTGGCGTCAAGATGCTCGGCCAGTGCCAAGACGCATCCAGGGACGATGCCAGAGGAGCCTGCCGTAGGCGCTGCGACGATGACGCCCATGGATGCGCTTCGCTCGAGCACCGCCATGGCCTTGGCGGTCGCGGCGGTTTGGACCTCGCCCAAAAGGGAGAGACGCGTTGTTTCCGAAGCCGTTGCTACGCGCTGCGCTTCGCCGCCCAGAAATCCGCCGAGCGAAGGTGCGGGGTTCGCGAGAGGCGCGCTGGTCTCCTCGCGCATGACGTCGAGGGTGCGCGCCATGGAGGCACGGGCGCGCTCCTCGCCGATGAGGCGATGTTCGCGTAGCTCCATGACGGCGCCAATGCTCATCTTGCGCTCGCGGCAGGCATCGAGAAGTTGAGCGCCGTCATCAAAGAGCTCGGGCGTCGAGACGCCGGGGGAGAGTGAAGAGGCAGATCCAGGCAGCTCGATAAAGGTTGCAAAGTCTACGTGATCGAGATTTTTGAGTACGGGGAGCACCTCGCCACAGGCGGCTCCGTCGGTCTCGAAGACGGAGTACGCCTGACCGCCCTGCTCGGTGCGGTATGTGCGGCAAAAGGCGATGTTGACATGCGCATAGGCGAGCAAGTTGGTGAGGGCGGCGAGCACGCCCGGAAGGTCGCGATGGGCTACGAACAAGGTGCTGTACATGCCGGAGATATCGACGCCCACGCCGTTGATGCGACTGATGCGCATCTTGCCTCCGCCGAGGCTTTCGCCGCGCACCTGCATGGACTCGCCGCGGGCGTTTTTCATATCGATATCGACGGTGTTGGGATGGATGGAGCCGTCGTCGCCGGCAACGACGAAGGCGTAGCTGAGCCCACGAGCGTGTGCGATGTCGAAGGCGTCGCGGATGCGCTCATCATCGGTATCGAGGCCCAAGATGCCGGCTACGAGGGCACGGTCTGTACCGTGGCCTCGGTAGGTGTGGGCGAAGCTGTTCCAAAGCGTGAAGGTCACATCGGTGACGTCTCCGTCGACAAGTGAGGCGGCGACCTGCGCGCAGCGCAATGCACCAGCGGTGTGGGAAGACGAGGGGCCCACCATGATGGGGCCGAGGACCTCGAATGCTGAGGTTGTGGCAAGTGTTTGCGGGGTTCCAGACATGAGGGCTCCTGTTCGGTCGATGGGGCTCTTCCGGGTACCGCGCCGTTTGATTTTGCCTCGGTCAGGTCCTGCTCACGACGGAGCGTCCACTGGACGCTCCTGTTCGTGCGGAATCTAGCAAAATCAAACGGCGCGGTACCCGGAAGAGCTGGCTACTAGGATAGAGCATTCAAGTCCCTACGGCTAAGCGGGGAGAAAGGAAGTGTGCGCTCCGCGCACGTTTGAGATAGGAAAAGAGCCCGGCGGTGGACCGGGCTCTTTTGAAAGGCTGTATTCGTGTGACTGCAGGGGGCTTACAAAGCCATCGTCTTGGCGCGGGCGATGCGGGCCATGCAGTCTTCGCGGCCGATGAGCGCCATGGTGTCCGAAAGCGGAGGGCTCACCAGATTGCCGCAGATCGCCACGCGAACGGCCTGAAAGACGATGCGTTTCTTGAGGTCGAGCTTCTCGGGCAACGGCTCCAGGGCGGCGTCGATGGCCTCAGGCGTCCACTCGGCATCGGCGAGTGCCGCTTCGGCCTCATCGAGAATGGCGGCCATACCCTCTTTGGCGAGACCTTTGGCCACGGACTTCTCGTCGTACTCGAGCGTCTCGGCAGTGGCGAAGATGGGGGAGGCTACCGTAACGACATCTGCCGGGAACTTGGTGCGCGGCTTTGCGATGGCGGCGAGCGCATCGATCCAAGCCTCATCGTACTCAAGGTTGCCTTCGATCAAGCCGGCCTCATGTAGCTCTGGAACCATGATCTTATCGGCGAACTCTTTGTCGGTCATGGTGCGAATGTACTCCGCCTGGATCCAGTCGAGCTTCTTGGGATCGAACGTAGCCGGGTTCTTGGACACGTGATCGAGCGAGAATTTGGAGGCAAGCACGTCGCGGGGAACGATGGTCGTTTCGCCATCGAGGGACCAGCCGAGCAGAGCCAGGTAATTGACGAAGGCATCGGACAGGTAGCCCTGGTCGCGGTACTCCTCCACGGAGGTGGCGCCATGGCGCTTGGAGAGTTTCTTGCCGTCAGCGCCCAAAATCATGGAGATGTGCGCGAACGTGGGCACGGGGGCTCCGAGTGCCTCGTAGACCATAACCTGGCGCGGCGTGTTGGAAAGGTGGTCGTCGCCGCGGATGACGTGGGTGATGCCCATCATGGCATCGTCAACCACGGTGGCGAAGTTGTACGTGGGGGTGCCGTCGGAGCGGAAGATGACGAAGTCGTCGAGCTCGCGGGCGTTAAACGTAACCTCACCGTGGACGGCATCGTGAATCACTACGTCGCCGCGATCCTCGGGGACCTTGATGCGCAAGACATACGGTTCGCCGGCGTCAATACGGGCGCGAGCCTCTGCGGGGTCGATATTGCGGCAGGTGCGCTGGTAACCCTGGAACGGGTCCTTGCGCGCCTGGGCGGCAGCACGATCTTCGGCGAGCTTTTCGGGGGTGCAGAAGCACGGATAGGCACGGCCCTCGTCCCAAAGCTTTTGGGCGGCGGCACGATACAGGTCCAAGCGCTCAGTCTGAGCATAGGGGCCGTGCTCGCCGCCGACTTCCGGACCCTCGTCCCAGTCAAGACCCAGCCAGCGCATCGCGCGCAGGATGATCTGAGTGTTTTCGTCGGTAGAACGGGTGGGGTCGGTATCGTCGATGCGCAGGATGAAGGTGCCGCCATTGGCGCGGGCAAATGCCCAGTTGTAGATGGCGGTACGAGCGCCGCCGATGTGCAGCTTGCCGGTGGGCGACGGTGCGAAGCGGACGCGAACGTCTGAGCTCATGGATGCTCCTTGCATAGATAGGTTCAACTGTTTGACCCATGCATTATAGAGCACAAGCGGGCACGAACGTTATACGGAGCGCGGTATCGGCGTAAATGACGGATATCAACACTCGTTGGAGGCGCGAGAGGCCCTAAAGTGTCTCACGCTCTGACTTCTGTTGCTGTTCGGCGGTCGGTCTTGCCGTTACACCATCAACGCGATGAGTGGGATGGTCAAAATCGATGCCACGATGGTCACGAAGTTCGCCTGCATCATCGGTTTGGGGTCAACTCCGTACAGCAGGCTAAACAGCACGCCGTTGCTGGCGGCGGGCATGGCGCTTCCCACCACGAGCACGCCTCGCGCCAACGGATCGGTGACAAAGCCGCCCAAGATGACAAGAATCGCGCACGGAACGAGAATTAAGCGCGCGGCACCCGCCACATAGGCGCGCCAGTTTCCAAGCATCTCGCGTGCGTTATAGCTCGCGAGGGTGGAACCGAGCATGAGGAGCACCGCCGGCGTGGTGAAGTTGCCGATTGTCGTCAAACCGTCTCCAAGGATCCCAAGGTTATGTATGCCCAACAAGACAAGAGCGAGCAAGATGAAGCTTGCGAAAAACGTTGGGTTCGCTGCGTCGTGGACAAGCTCGCGCAGGCGTTCGCCAAGCGTGCGGTTGCGCTGCTCTTGCGCGTCTTGGGCGCCGGCTTTGACCATAGCTGCCCCGATACTGAAATTGAACAGGTTGAAGGGGATGTTGGCGATTGCGGCGTAGAGCACGGCTTGCGGCCCGAAGATGGCGGAAAGCGCAGGATAGCCGATAAAGCCCACGTTGCCAAAGGTGATGGAGAAGTGCCAGGCGCTGCGCTCGGTTGCGGGCGTGCGCATGAGCGCGGTGACCATGAACGCGATGATTGCCGCGATGGCATAGCCGACGATGGAAGCGGCGAGAAGCGTGAGGAGAACGGGCGTTTCTGGCAGGGTCTCGTTTGCGCCCACGGAGGCGACGACCATGCAGGGCAAGGTGATGTTCATGACGAGCCGCGTGAGGGCGGTATTCATCTTTTGGTCGAGAAATCCCGCGCGTGCGGCAACGATGCCGCCAACGATGGGGATGCACAAGGTGAGCATCTGCAAAAAGATGGTCATGAAGGTCATGGGTTAGCCTTTGATGATTGTGGTGGTTTGCAAGGTGAAACGGGGTGTCATTCTACCACGGGAGGGCTTTGGTACCGCATGGGGCCACTCATCGAATTATTCGGTGCAAATGGCACAACTGGCGGGAGCGTTAATGACCCGGGAGGACTACACTTGATTGCGTTTAATAGGCAGCGGAGTAGAATGTCTGCCTACACATATGCTCGACGGAATGGTAACGGTCGTCGGGCGCGTTATTGAAAGGGGCATGCCATGCCAGCTACTAATCGTTCCACCTCCGATCGCGGCAACTTCGTGTTCACATCAGAATCTGTGACCGAGGGACATCCCGACAAGATCGCAGACCAGGTGTCCGACGCTATTCTCGATGCCATTCTCGCCAAGGAGGCCGCGTTGCAGGCCCAAGGCTACGTGGCGCCCAACGGCGTACCCGCCAACGTCGACAACGTCCGTTGCGCATGCGAGACACTCGTGACTACCGGAACCGTGATCGTCGCCGGCGAGATTCGCACGCAGGCTTATGTTGACGTGCAGCAGATCGCACGCGACACCATTCGCCGCATCGGCTATGACCGCGCCAAGTACGGCTTTGACTGCGATACGTGCGGTGTCATGAGCCTCATCCACGAGCAGAGCCCCGATATCGCTCAGGGCGTGGACGAATCCTACGAGACCCAGACCGGTGTCACCACCGACCCGATCGACCTGATCGGTGCAGGTGACCAGGGCATGATGTTCGGTTACGCTTCAAACGAGACCTCGACGTTGATGCCCATGCCGCATTACCTGGCGAGCCGCCTTGCCGAGCGTTTGGCCGAAGTTCGCCATGACGGCACTTTGGATTATCTGCGTCCCGATGGCAAAACTCAGGTCACCGTCCGCTACGAGGACGGCAAGCCCGCGGGCGTGGACACCATCGTCGTCTCCACGCAGCACGCTGCCGAGATCGAGGATATGGGCATCATCAAGAACGACATGATCAAGCACGTGATTGCTCCCGTTATGGATGCCGAGGGCATCGATTGGCGCGATGCCGACATCTACGTTAACCCCACCGGTCGTTTTGTCGTTGGTGGCCCGATGGGCGACACTGGCCTTACCGGCCGCAAGATTATCGTCGATACCTATGGCGGCATGGGCCGTCATGGCGGCGGTGCCTTCTCGGGCAAAGACTGCACGAAGGTCGACCGTTCTGCTGCCTATGCCGCACGCTGGGTTGCCAAGAACGTGGTTGCTGCCGGTCTTGCCGATCGCTGCGAGATCGAGCTCGCCTACGCCATTGGCGTTTCTAAGCCGCTCTCCGTTATGGTCGATACCTTTGGTACCGCCCATGTGGATGAAGATCGCATCGTCGAGGCCATCAACAAGACGTTTGACCTGCGACCCGGTGCTATCATCCGCGACCTCGATCTGCGTCGTCCGATTTACGAGAAGACCGCCGCTTATGGTCACTTTGGTCGCAACGATCCAGACTTTACGTGGGAGAAGACAGATCGCGTCGATGAACTTCGCGCGCTGTGCGGCATGAGCGCGTAGCCTGGGTTAGAATTGAGGCATGAACAAGCAGCCCTCGCTCTTTCCCCAATTGGATAGTAAGCCGAAGGAGGCGCCTGCTCTCGCGGGCGCCTCTTCCTTATCTGCCGCCCCGTGTGCTTACGTGCGCGTGGTGGTTGATATTCCCTCGCGTGCACTTTCGGAGCCATTTACCTATGGCGTGCCAGAAGAACTGGGGGCTACGGCGCTTGTTGGCGCTACGGCGCTTGTGCCCTTTGGGTCCCGTATGGCCCTGGGCTATATCTGCGAGCGCATGGACAGCCTGCCTTTGAGCGGGGAGGGCTCCGTGCCCCACCCTTCGCGCATCAAGTGCATTCGCGATATCTTGGCTGCGCCGGCTTTTACCGAGCAGTCTGCATGCATCGCCTTTTGGATGGCGCGCGAGTATGTGGCTTCGGTTTCCGAGTGCCTGCGGCTCTTTTTGCCTCCCGGTGGGACGCTTCGTCTTGTGCGCGACGCCAAAGGGTCCTATCACGTGGAGGCGCCTGCCACGTCCGAAGCGCACGAGCGATGGGTGTCCCTTACCGAAGAAGGCCGCTCTTTTGAGCCGGCCGCACGGGCCGTACGCCAGCGACAGGTGCTCGACGCTCTGGCCTGCGGGCCGGTGACCACGCGCGAACTGCGCGTTCTCTATACCGATATGTCTGCCACGGTGCGTGCCCTCGAGCGTCGCGGCGTGGTGCGTGTCGAAGAACGTCGTGCATGGCGCGGATGCGAGGATGCGACGACGTTGTCTTCTGCCAATGGCGCGGCGCCCGTTGCGCTCACGGCAGGGCAGCAAGAGGCACTCGAAGCCATCGAGCATGCGCGCGATGATGCGGCCGGTCATGTGGTTGTTGTCGATGGCGTGACCGGGTCGGGCAAGACCGAGGTGTACCTTTCTGCCATCGAGCGGGTGCTTGAGGATGGCAAGTCGGCGTTTGTTCTTGTCCCCGAGATTTCGCTTACCGCTCAGACCGTGGGACGCTTTCGCTCGCGCTTTGGCTCGCGAGTCGCGGTCTTTCATTCGCGTCTTTCGGCTGGCGAGCGCCGCGATCAGTGGGATATGGTTGCAGCTGGGACCGCCCGTGTGGTGGTGGGTGCGCGCTCGGCGCTGTTTTGTCCCCTGCGCAATCCCGGGATCATCATCATCGATGAGGAGCATGAGCAATCTTATAAGCAAGGGTCTTCGCCGCGCTATCACGCGCGCGAGGTGGCGGCGCATATGGCTTCGGTCTATGGGTGCCCCCTCGTGCTTGGTTCTGCAACGCCTAGTTCGGAGGCTCTTGCCCGCTGCCGTGCGGGGGAGTATGCGGGTCAGCGTTGGCTGCGTGTTTGCATGCCCGAGCGACCCGGTGCCGCGCGTTTGCCCGAAGTTACCATATGCGACTTGCGCCGTGAGTTTATTGGCGGGAGTCGCTCGATGTTTTCCAAGGAGCTTCGAGAGGCGCTCCTGGGCGTGGCAGAGCGTAGGGAGAAGGCTGTCCTTTTGCATAATCGCCGAGGATTCGCTCCCTTTTTGATGTGCCGGGAATGCGGTTGCGTGCCAACTTGCAAGCATTGCTCGACGGCGCTTACCTATCATGAGCGCACACATACCCTTGAGTGCCACACCTGCGGTGCTACGTATCGCGTGCGTCCCTATCCCGCTGTGGGTTCTGCTTGTCCTAAGTGTGGAAGTCGATATCTTGCGAAGATGGGGCTGGGCACCCAGCAGGTGGAGGATGCTCTTATCCAGCTGCTGCCCGACGACGTTGAGGTCATTCGCATGGATGCCGATTCGACGCGCGGCAAGGATGCCCACAAGGAGCTGCTCGAGCGCTTTGACGCCGCAGAGTGTGCGGTTCTTCTTGGTACGCAGATGATCGCGAAGGGACTCGACTTTCCCGAGGTAACGCTCGCCGCCGTGGTGAATGCCGATTATGCTCTTAAGATGCCCGACTTTCGCGCTTCCGAGCGCGCTTTTGACCTATACGAACAGCTCGCGGGCCGTGCGGGCAGGGGAGAGCGGGCGGGCCGCGTGATTATCCAGACCTATTTGCCGGACGATCCGGTGATTCGCGCCGTGGCGACGCATGACCGTTCCATATTCACCGAGAGCGACCTTGCCCAGCGTGAGGAGGCGGCCTATCCGCCTTTTGTGAGGCTGACCAATGTCGTGGTTTGGGGTGCCGACGAGCGCGCCTGCCGGCGTTATATCGAGGAGCTTGCAGCGGCTGTCCGTGCTCAAATGGGCATTGACAACCCGGTGTCTGCTATCGGTCTCACGCCGCTATCTGAAGACGAGGGACTCGAACCCCCATCCTCCCCGGTTTTGCTTGGCCCCGTTCCCTGTGTAATCGAGCGTGCAAAAGACCGATTTAGGTTCCACTTTATATGTAAGACCCCGGTGGGGTACCATGTTTCAGACTGTATACGTGCCGCACTTGCGAGCGTCGGTTCCCGCGAGGGCATCAGCTTGAGTGTCGATGTGGATGCATACGACCTGATGTAGATGCGGGGCCGCACATATTAGAAAGGAGCGATGGCGTCAATGGAGATAAACGGCATCGTGATATCGCCCGACCCTCGTCTTCGCCAGGAGTGCGCCGAGATCACCGAGATTGGGCCGGAGATCGAGCGCCTGGCCGAGCGCATGAAGCAGATGATGTTTGACAACGGCGGCTGCGGCCTTGCTGCTCCGCAGATTGGCGAGCTTATTCAGCTCGTGGTTATCGATACCGACTATACGGGCGCCGATGACTACGACCCTTACGTGCTTATCAATCCCGTTATCGTGGAGCAGTCGGACACGCTTGCACCTTATAACGAGGGTTGCTTGTCCATTCCGGGCATTAACTGCGAGATTTCTCGTCCCGATCACGTGGTTGTCGAGGCATATGACCTCGACGCGAATCTCATGCGCTATGAGGCGGCAGGCGACCTGATGTGCGTGTGCCTGCAGCACGAGATCGACCATCTCCACGGCAAGACGATGTTCGAGCGTTTGGCTCCCGGCAAAAGGATTGCCGCCCTCCATGATTATCAGGAGGCGCGCGCTCGCGGTGCCAGGCCTGGCGAGACGGAGTAGTAGCTGGAAAGGAGCGCACGAATGCGCGTTGTATTCATGGGCACGCCGGATTTTGCCGTGCCGTCCCTGCGTGAGCTTGCTTCGCGCTTCGAGGTGGTCTTGGTGCTTACGCGCCCCGACGCCGTGCGCAGCCGCGGAAAGAAGCTCGAGCCCTCTCCCGTAAAAGCTGCGGCTCTTGAGCTCGATATCCCCGTGATGGAAGCCACGCGCATCACCCCGGAGGTCATGGATCGTTTGCATGAGGCCGAGGCCGATATCTTCTGCGTTGCCGCCTACGGTTGCATCCTGCCCGATGAGGTTTTGCATATGGCACCGCTCGGTATCGTGAACGTGCATGCGTCGCTGCTGCCGCGCTGGCGCGGTGCCGCCCCCATCCAGCGTGCGATTCTGGCTGGCGACGAGCGTGCCGGCATTTCCATCATGCGTATCGGCCATGGTGTCGATACCGGCGCCTACTGCGCTCAGGCGAGCTGCTCGGTGGCGGGCAAGACTGCCGACGAGCTTACTGCCGAGCTGGCACAGCTGGGTGCAGACCTTCTGTGCGATACTCTTCCGGCCCTTGCCGATGAGACTGCGGTCTGGACCGAGCAAGACGAGTCCCTTGTCACTCACGCTCAGAAGATCTCTAAGGCCGAGATGCGTTTGGACCCGCAGGAAAGCGCTCTTGTCAACCTGCGTCGCGTGCTCGCCTCTTCCGATGCGGCCCCTGCACGCTGCATTGCTGCCGGGAAGCCCGTGCGCATCATGCGTGCCGAAGGCACGGATGGGGCTGCTCCCGTTTGTGCCGCGGGTGAGCTTATTTGCCAGGGTAAGCGTGTCTATATCGGTTGCTCGGATGGCGTGCTCGAGGTCATGTCCGTTAAGCCTGATGGCAAGCGTCAGATGGATGCGAGCGCTTGGGCGGCGGGGCTGCATGGCGATGGCCTTACCTGGGAGAAGCTCTCGTGACCAAGCTTTCACCTGCGCGTCGCCGCGCGTTGAGTGCGCTTATGGAGGCCCAGGATGGTCGGGGCTTTGTCCGCGACATCCTGGCGGCCTCTGCAGGGACGCTATCCGATGTGCGTGACGAGGCATTTGCTCTGACGCTTGCCCTGGGCGTGACCGCAACTGTGGGCGCGCTTGACGAGGCGCTTGATCGCTATATTGCCAAGCCTTCTAAGGTTTCTGCTCGTGTGCGCATGGCGCTGCGCATCCCTGCGTTTGAGATGCTCTATCTCGATACTCCGGGGCATGTTGCGGTGAGTCAGGGCGTTGAGCTCGTGCGTTCGCAGGCACGCTCTGCGTCGGGCCTTGCGAACGCGGTGCTTCGCCGCGTCGACGAGGGGCGCGCTGCGTTTTTTGCGGCCACGGATGTTTCCGATGGCGAGCGCGAGCTCACTGCCCGCGCTCGTCGCCAGGGAATTCCCGCTTGGCTTGCTTGCATGCTCGACGCTTCCCTTGCGCGCCGTGGCTTTGGCGGAAAATCGCTTTGCTTCAATGGCATTGCCGCCCCAACCTGCGCTTGTATGTGTCCCGATGCTGTTTGTTCCGGCGATATGTCGGACTGTCTTGAGCCTTCTGTGCTTGAGGGCTCTTATCTGGTGGGGTCTCCCGCGGTCGTTGCCGCGTCGAGCGATCTGGCCCAAGGCAAACTGGCGATTTCCGATCTTAATGCTCAGCTCATTGCTGCCTCAGCCGTGCGTTCTGGCTCATGTTTGGAGATCGGGGCCGGGCGCGGTACCAAGACGTATGTCATGGCGTGCCGTGCGAATCGATCCGGGCTACGCGGGCGCCATGTTGCCGTAGATCTTTCTGCGGCAAAATGCGAAATCAATCGCCTGCGCCTGGAGCAAGCCGGTCTTGCCAAGGGAATCGAATTTGCGCCGGGTGATGGTTGTAATCTTGATGCGACGCTTGCACACATCGATGCTGCAGGCGAGCGTACCTTGTTCGATACGGTCTTTTTGGATGCGCCCTGTTCGGGTACGGGCACCATGCGCCGGCACCCCGAGATTCCCTGGCGTTTGGTTTCAAGCGATGTCGAGGACGGTCTTCCCAAGTTGCAACTGCAGCTTTTGCAGGAGGCTTCGCGTCGCGTGAAGCCCGGAGGCGAGTTGATCTATGCCACCTGTTCGGTACTCGAGGTAGAAAACGAGCAGGTAATCGATGCGTTTTTGCAATCGGAGCAGGGACGTGCATTCAAGCTTGTCCCGCTGCACGAAGCCGATTCCTTCAAAGACGAGACTGAGGCTATGGCATATATTTGCGAGCGAGAGGACATGCGTGGGCTCTTCCAGTCCACCCCTCTTTCGCCCACAGACTTCGATGGCCATTTCTGCGCCCGCCTCATCTATCAAATATGACAAAAGTCCACGGGTTTGTTTTGCCATGTTTTCCTGTCAATGCCCTGTCAACGCGAAGCGCCCAGCAGTCTGAATAAACTGCCGGGCGCTTTTAGCTGTATAGCGATGGACGCTTAGTTGTTATGGGGGCAATCGGCGCAGGCGCAGGAATGCGTCTCACTTGATGCGCCCGACGTCGCCGAGGTGCTCGAAGAGCCACCGCGCTGGTCGGTGTTATAGAAGCCTGAGCCTTCGAATTTAATGCCACTTGCGTTGAAGACGCGCTCGGTGGCATCGGCGACACCTACAACGCGCTCGGTGGCGCCGCCACACTCGGGGCATACGATGTCCGGGTGCTCTGTCATACCATGCTCGACCTCAAAGACTTTGCCGCATGAGCCGCAGCGATAGTCGTACCGTGCCATGAAACTCTCCTCTTAAGGTATACGATGTAAGCAACGTTGCCTACTGTACCCGAATCTGCCCTGATTTGTTCTTAAAACTCAACAAGCCTATTTCTGCCACATAAGAGCTCGCCCGCAACGTACGGCAAGTTCCTTCATGCGCTCAATCGAGGCATCGAGTTCTTTTTGAGTTGCCTGCCAAGACCAATTGCCTCCGGTGGTCCCGGGAACATTCATGCGGGCATCGTCACCTCGAAGTATCACGTCTTGGAGCGTAAGCATAACAAGAGGACTGCTGCTTTTGAACGCACGTTCGATCATGTCGAGGGCGGTTTGTTGAAGCTCCGGATCGTTTTCGCTTGCGTTTGCAAACCAGCGGGATTTCACCCAGCCCATGAGTGTTGAGGTGTCATGGGTTGAGGTGTAAACCACGTTTGCCGGATTGTCGGGCATCGAGAAACGGGGATCATCGTCGCTAAACTCAAGTACATCCATACCGGGGAAGCCGCACTGCGCTTTGAGTGCGCGCACGGCGGGTGTGAGATACCCCAGGTCCTCGGCTATGAAGGGCAGGGGTCCCAGCTTCTCGTGAATGCGCTCGAACAGTTCCAGGCCGGGACCAGGAATCCATCGGCCTGAGGAACCGGTCATCCCAGCAGGAATGGAGAAATACGACTGGAAGCCAAGGAAGTGGTCCAGGCGCACCTCGTCATAAAGATCGAGAGAACGGCGCAGACGCTCAGTCCACCATACGTAGCCGTCGTCGTGCATATGGCGCCAACGGAACGTGGGGTTTCCCCAAACTTGTCCCGTCTCGGAGAAGCGGTCGGGTGGGGTGCCGGCGATTTCTGCTGGCAATCCCGCTGCATCGAGTTGAAACATCTCCGGTTCGCTCCAGGTATCGGCAGAATCGTCCGAGACGTACATAGGGATGTCGCCGATAATGCGAATGCCACGCTCGTTAGCGTAGCGTTTAAGCTCGCGCCACTCGCAGTCAAAACGATATTGCGCGAAGGCATGGAAGCGTGCGCGTTCTCGATAGGTAGGGTCGTCGAGAATCGCGACATCATAGCGCGCGAGCTTTTCTTCCCAGGTATGTCGGGATGCTCCGTCATGCACATCTTTCACTGCCGCGAATGCGCAGTAGGGGTCGAGCCAGGCGCTTGCGCGCTCGGCGAAAGCGCGAAAATCAGCTTGGTGTTCGCCATCGTTTGCGATGAATGCGCGATATTGCTTTTGAAGTGCGGTGCAGTCTTCCTCCAAGAGGTCGATATTGCCTGCAAAGGCAGAAGGGCCAGCGTAGGGAGAGCGATGTTCATCGGTTGGGTTGAGGGGCAAGACCTGCCAGTACGATGCTCCCATTTCCTGCAGATGATCGACAAAGCGACGTGCTGGAGCGCCCAGCGTGCCGGGCTTGCCCTCACAGGGGATGGAAGTGACGTGGCACATCACGCCCCAACCGTGGCAAAGCGGCTTTTGCAGGCGCTCGCGCGAATGAAAATAGACAGCAGCACTGCCCAGGGGGTACAGCGTTACCGTCGTCATGCCATCGACATCTGCGCGGAGGGTGTGCCCAGAAATGAGGTCGGTCGCGGCTTCTCCCATAAACGGAATGCGCACCGTATGCGTGTTGCAGGAATCGCGATTGATGAGTATGCTCACGTGTTCGTTGTGAGCGCCGTGCCTCGTGTACATGAGGATGTCGGCATCGAGAGCTCGAGCCTCAATCGATGCGGTTCCAAGTAGCGGCATAGACCGGCGAAGAGAGGCGGCGTTTTTAATCATAGCCTGGAAATCCAGGTCTTCATGCCCCCATGGGTAGGTCGAGCGGTTGCCGGGATCTGTGGCGCCTTGCAGGCCTGCTTCATCGCCGTAATAAACGCACGGTACGCCCGGATAGGTCATCTGCATGAGCGTGGCGAGCCAGAATCGGCCCTTGGCAAGACCGAGCTTGTCGCCTGACAGACGCCATGTTGCACGCTCGTTTTCGGGAATGCCGTCCGGATTGTCCATCCCATCTAAAACCGAGATGATGCGTGCGCGGTCATGGCTGCTCAGAAGGTTGAGCGAGCAGCGCAAGGCCTCCGCAGGATAGTTCTCGCTTTGCGACTCGATCGTCTCGGCGGCACGGTAGGCGTCGATGCCCTCAGCGCCGGTAAGAAAGCCAATCACCATGTCGCGGAACGGATAGTTCATAGCCGCATCGAGCTCATCGCCCAATAGGTAGCGACGAAGATTGCCATAGCTGATCTTATTCGAAGCGTCTTCCCAGACTTCGCCCAGTACGAGCGCGTCGGGCTTTTCGGCAGTCGCCGCTCGCTTGATCTCGGCGATAAAACCATCGGTAAGCTCGTCTGCCACATCCAGGCGCCAGCCGTCGGCACCCATGCGTAGCCAGTGGCGAATCACGCCGTCTTTTCCCAGCAATAGCTCGCGAACGGCGGGGGAGTTTTCGTTGAGCGCCGGCATGTTGGTTACGCCCCACCAGCACTTATAGGTCCCGTCTTCATTGAAGTTGAAGGCATCTTTCCAAGGTGAAGTTTCATCTTGCCAGGCGCCAGGGGCGGGATAGTTCCCGTAGCGGTTGAAATAGATCGAGTCGTCGCCCGTATGGTTAAAGACGCCATCGAGAATGATGCCGATGCCATGCTCGTGTGCTGCTTGGCATAGGTCGCGAAAGTCTTCGTCGGTTCCCAGCATCGGATCGATATGCAGATAGTTTGCAGTGTCGTATCGATGATTGCTCACAGCTTCGAAAATGGGGTTGAGGTAGATTGCCGTAATGCCCATTTCGCTCAAGTGGGGGAGTTTTTCTTCGATGCCCTTGAGTGATCCGCCGTAGAAGTCCCATGTGGTGATGGAGCCGTCGGGATTTCTACTATAGGTGGGGGGTGTGGACCAGTCCTCTACAAGGCGCTTGGTACTGCCGCGTCGGGGCTTTGCGCACTCGGCGGCAGTCCTCTCACGCCATGCGGCGTCGCGCGCAAAACGATCCGGGAAGATTTGATAGGCAATGCCATTTTCATACCATGCAGGGCGTTGACGGCGCGGCTGATACACCGTGAGCTGGAACGAGGGGACTTCTGTGTAGTCATAGACAACGCCCTCGCCGCCCTGGGCGCCCGCCGGAGCTCCGATGCGCACTTCGGTACCGTTGGCCTGGCAAATGATGAACGAGTACCAGACGATAGCCGGTGTGTCCCTGGTAAACGTTGTCGAGAACATGCCGTTTTCGCCATGATCCATGGCAATGAGCGTTTCGCCTTCGCCATCGATCCAGATGCGCAGCGTGCATGTTGTTTCTTGAGCTTGGCAGCTATCGACCTGGCAGCTCAGGTGCACTGTCGTGTTGCAGGGGACTGCTCCAAAGGGGCTTCTAAATTGAGGGGAACGGGAGTTGTGTCGGAAAGTCATCGACGGTTATTCCTTTGATGGATGTATAAAAAGCACTGTACAAGTTTACAAGAATCCAAAAGAAAATACGGGATGTTGCAGCTTAACTGCCACAACATCCCGTATCAGCGCTTGGTACCTTTTGTATAGGTGTGTGGTTACTTACTGTTTGATCGGCTGCGGCCTTTCGGCTCGGTGGAGGACATCTTGTGCGAGGCGGCCTTTTTTGTGCCGTTGCCGCTCGTTTTGCGCGCCCTGACCGATTTCACGGGATTCTCGGCGGTTTTTGTCGAGTTCGAAGAGGTCTCTGCTTTTGCAGCGGTCGTCTTGCGCATTCGCGTCGATGCGGACTTTGCCGTAGGCTTGGGCTTGGCAGCCGGGGTGCCTTTGGCAGCTTCGGCTTTTGGTTTGCCAGCGGCGGCCGATTTGGGTGCTGCCTCAGGTTGAGACAGGCTGCAATTCGGGTGCAGGCTCAGGTAAAGGTCAAGATAGCGCGCAGCAGATGCCGTCCAGCTAAAGTCGCAGGACATGGCCTGGAATACAAGCTTCTTCCATACGCTGGGCTCGTCCCAGAACAGACGTGCCGCGCGGAAGACCGTATCGCCCATTTCCTCACCATTGAAGTGCGCGAACGAAAAACCGGTGCCTTCCCCCGTGTACTGGTTGTACGGGGTCACGGTGTCACGCAGGCCCCCGGTCTCGCGAACGATGGGCAGGGTGCCATAGCGCATGGCAATCATTTGGGATAATCCGCATGGCTCAAAGAGCGAGGGCATGAGGAACATATCGGCACCGGCATACATGCGCTGCGAAAGTGCCGGATCGAACTCAATGCGTGCCGCCATCTGACCGGGGTAGACCGATTGATACCAGCGCAAGGCGTCTTCGTAGTCGGTATCGCCCGTGCCCAGTACTGCCACCTGAACGCCGCCGTCGAGGATGCGCTCGAGGCAGTACATGACCAGGTCCATACCCTTTTGCCTGGTGAGGCGCGTAACCATAACCATGAGGGGACGGTCGTCTCGTACCTCAAGCCCCAGCTCTTCTTGAATGGCCTTCTTGCAAAGCGTCTTGCCCGTCATGTCTTCTATCGAGTAGGGTGCGGCGATGCGCTTGTCGTGCGCCGGATCGTTGCGCATCACGTCGATGCCGTTGACGATGCCGTGCAGGACATTTTGACGGCGACGCAAGGCGCCGTCGAGGCCCTCGCCGTATTCGGGCGTGCGAATCTCCTCTGCATAGCTGGGAGATACGGTTGTAATGGCGTCGGAGTAGTTGATGGCGCCGAGCATGTAGTTGATGGAATCGGCATCGCTTCTCAGCTGGCGTGCCGCGGCTTCCACGCCGCCGAGTCCCAGGATATCGCCGAGGACGAAGTCGCTATATTGTCCCTGGAACGCGATGTTGTGGATGGAATAGACGGTGCGCACGTTTTCGTACAGGGGAAGACCCTGGTAGAACTCGCGCAAAAACACAGGCGCCATGGCGGTGTGCCAGTCGTTGCAGTGGAGAATGTCGCACACAAAGTTGTCCGGCAGGTGCTGCAGGGACTCGCAGATGGCTTTGGAGAAGAATGCGAAGCGTTCGCCATCGTCAAAAAAGCCATACGGATAATCGCGCTTAAAATAGCGCTCGTTGTCTACAAACAGATACGTGATGCCGTCGTACACGAGGCGCTCAAGGCCGCAGTACTCGTTGCGCCATCCCAGGGGCACGTAAAAATCGGTGACATGCTCCATCTGGTTGAGGTAGGAGCTATCGATCGTGGAGTATTTGGGCACCATCACGATGACTGCTGCCCCAGCCGCCTTCAAGGCATGGGGGAGCGAGCCCGCGACATCGCCAAGGCCACCCGTCTTGACAAACGGAGCGGCCTCTGCGCTCGCGAACACCACATGAAGGGGTTTGGTTGCCGCTTCGTTCATATGCTGGGTTTCCTTTCTTTGTCGCGGGTCACGTGAGCCGTTGGGGTTAGTCAAGGGTTGCAAGCTCCTTGGTCGCCAGGGGCGCCTTGGGGATGATGAGCGTGGCGTCGGGGGTGCCACGCAGCTCTGTCTGCGCCGGAATCACGTTGTTCTTGTCGACGATGGCGTTCTCCACGCGCGCCCCGCTACGAATCACGCAGCTCTGCATAATGATGGAGTTCGATACCGAGGCACCGTGCTCAACGATAACGTCGCGTGCAAGGATGGACCCGCGTACCGTACCTTGAATCAAACATCCTGCAGACACCAAGGAGTTGCACACCGTGCTGCCCGTGCAGTACTTTGCGGGCGGTGCGTCGTGCGCCTTGGTCCTGATGGGACGATTGGGGTTAAATAGGCGATCGTTCAGGTCGGGGCGCAGCATCTCCATGGAGCGCTGGTAGTAAGACTGCTCATCGAAGACACCGAGCGCCAGGCCCTTGAACTCGTAGGAGCATACGTCGATGCGGCCGAACTCGGGCTCGATGGCCCCAAAGAGGTCCAGATGATCAACGTCTTGATAGTTGTCGATAATGTCGAGCAGCACATCTCGGTTGATGACGCAGCAGTCAAGGAATTTGTTGTCGCCGAAGGAGCATCCGGCGTGTAGGGCGCGCACGCGTCCCGCCTCGCCGATTTCCAGAGCGGTTACGTCATCGTCGTGTTCGCGCTCTGCGCGACAGTACACCATCGTGGCATGGGCGCCAGAGCGCTCGTGGGCATCGATGATTTCGGCGAGGTCGATGTTGAAGATGATGTTGCATCCGCACATGACCACATAGGGCAGGTCGGAGCGCTGGAAGAGCGTCTTGTTGGCGATGATGTCGCGCAGCAGGAAGCGCATGCCGCGCTTGGAGGCGCCGAATGCGTTGCCGGGGAGCAAGAACAGGCCGCCCTTTTTGCGGTCGAGCATCCAATCGCGGCCCGACTCCATATGGTCGATAAGCGAGCGGTAATTGCTCGGCATCACGACACCGACGGTTTTGATGCCGGCGTTCATCATGTTGGAGAGCGGGAAGTCGATCAGGCGATAGCGGCCAAAGACTGGCAGGGCCGCCAGGGGACGGCATTCGGTGAGCTTGGAGCTCGTGCGACAGGTATAGTTTGCGGTGATGTAGCCGATGGCTTTACGGTTGATCATCGGTTCATTCCCCCTTCCCGATCACGACATCATTACCAACGACGGCGGTGTCCTTTGTAACGTCAACGCTGCCGAGTTTGACGTCTTCTTCGACCGTCGAGTTTTCGCCCAGAATCGCGCGGGCCACGTGGGCGCCGGCCTTGACATGGGCGCCGGGTAGCAGCACCGAATCCTCAACGACGGCGCGCTCGTCGATTACGCAGTCGGTCGAGATGATGGAGTGGCGCACGGAGCCAAAGACCTTGCATCCATTTGAGATCAGGCAATCCTCGACGCGCGCATCGGGTCCAATGTAGTGTGGCGGGCGCGTGGTGACATTGCTCATGATGGGGAAGTTCTTGTCGAACAGGTCGAACTCGGGATTTTCGCCCAGCAAATCCATCGAGGTCTCGTGGAAGCTCGAAATGGTGCCGACGTCTTTCCAGAAGCCATGGAACTCATAGCAGAACAGACGGCGGTTTTCTTCAAGAAGTTTGGGGATGATGTCCTTGCCAAAATCATGACTGGAGCGCGGATCGAGGGCATCTTCCTCGAGGGCATCGATCAAAAGCTTGGTGCTAAAGATATAAATGCCCATGGAGGCAAGGTTGGAATCGGGCTTCTCGGGCTTCTCCGTAAACTTGAGGATGCGATCGTCCTCGGGGTCCTTGGTGATGATGCCAAAGCGGCTGGCCTCTTCCCAGGGTACGGGCATGACCGAAATCGTGAGATCGGCGTTATGCTCGATATGCGACTTGAGCATCTTGCGATAATCCATGCGATAGAGATGGTCGCCAGAAAGAATCAAAACGTATTCGGGGTCATGCTCTTTGATGTAGCCGATGTTTTGCGCAACGGCATCTGCGGTCCCTGCGTACCAGCTGCCGCCTTCCTGTGTGGCGTAAGGGGGCAGAATCGATACGCCGGCGCCGCGCTCGTCCAGATCCCATGCCTCGCCAGAGCCCACGTAGGAGTTGAGGAGGTAGGGGCGATATTGCGTAAGCACTCCCACCGTATCGATGCCCGAATTGGCGCAGTTCGACAGCGAAAAGTCGATAATCCTGAACTTGCCGCCGAAGGAGACGGCTGGTTTAGCGATCTTGCTGGTTAATGCACCCAGCCTACTGCCTTGTCCTCCTGCGAGGAGCATGGCAATGCATTCCTTCTTGCTCATCGGTTTCTCCTTTTGCCGATTGACGGTTACCTATACGTGCCAGATATCGCGAGCGTACTCACGGATGGTGCGGTCGCTCGAGAAGTGCCCGGAATTCGCGATATTGGCCAGTGCCTTGCGCTGCCACTCACGTGTGTCGTCGTAGGAATCCGTAAGCTCGCGCCAGGCCTGCGTGTAGCTCGCGAAATCGGCGATGACAAAGTCGTAGTCGTTGTTGTTCATGAGTTCGGCATGAATGCTCTCAAAGTTGCCGGAGAGCGCGCCGAAGGTGCCATCGACCAGCTGCTCGACGCAGCGGCCAATGTGTTCGCGGTCGTTGTTCACAACGTCCCATGCGAAGTAGTTGCCGCGGCGCAGTGCCTCGACTTCATCGACTTTCATTCCGAAGATCTTTTCGTTTTGCATGCCTGCAAGCTCGGCGATCTCGATGTTTGCGCCATCGAGGGTTCCCAGGGTAAGGGCTCCGTTCATCATGAGCTTCATGTTCGAGGTGCCCGATGCCTCTTTGCCTGCCGTCGAGATCTGCTCGGAGATTTCGGTGGCGGGGTAGATAAGCTGGGCGTTGGAAACGGCGAAGTTGGGAACGAAGGCGACCTTGATGTAGTCGTTGACGCGCCCGTCGTTGTTCACAACGTCGGCCACGGAGTTGATGAGGCGAATCGTTTCCTTGGCAAAGGTGTACGCGCTTGCTGCCTTGCCCGCGAAGATGAACGAAGTCTTATGCGGTTTGTAGCTCGGGTCTGCAAGCATCCTGTTGTAGATGTCCATGACCTTGAAGATGTTCAGCAGTTGACGCTTGTAGGCATGGAAGCGCTTGACCTGAACGTCGAAGATGGAATCCACATCGAGCTCAACACCGGTCTGCGTGGCGATGTAGCGAGCGAGGCGCTCTTTGTTCTCGCGTTTGGATGCAGCAAGCGCATCGAGGAAGGCGTCGTCATTTGCAAAGGCTTCAAGGCGCTTGAGCTCCTCCGCGTCGCGCAGCCAGCCGTCACCGATCTTTTCGGTGATGAGTCGGGCAAGCGAGGGGTTGGCGTTTGCGAGGAAGCGGCGCGGCGAGATGCCATTTGTCTTATTGTTGAACTTCTCGGACGTCATCGCGTAGAAATCATGCAGCGTCTCGCGCTTGAGGATGTCGGTATGAATCTGTGCCACGCCGTTGACGGAATGGGAGCAGATGACGGAGAGGTTTGCCATGCGCACCTGTCCATCCCAAAGGATAGCGGTGTTGCGCAGACGACCTTGCCAACCTTCGCCCTCGCGCGGGAAGGATTCCATATAGCGGCGATTGATCTCGTCGATGTACATGTAGACGCGTGGGAGAAGGCGCTGGAAGGTATCGATCGGCCACTTTTCCAGGGCTTCGGGAAGAACAGTATGGTTGGTGTAGGAAATGCTCTTGGTCACGATGTCCCAGGCGGTATCCCAATCTAGGCCTTCTTCATCCACCAGTAGACGCATCAGTTCGGCGCCGCACATGGCGGGGTGCGTGTCGTTGGTGTGGATTGCCACGAGCTCGGGGAAGCGTTTCCAGTCGGCATCGGGGTGATCGAACTTGAAGTTGCGGATGATGGACGCAAGTCCGGCGGCGACGAACAGATACTCCTGCTTAAGGCGCAGGATGCGACCATGCTCGCCCGCATCGTTGGGATACAGGATTTCCGAGATCGCCTCGGCATCGGTGCGGAACTTCGCGGCAGCGGCGTAATCGCCACGGTTGAATGCATCAAGGTCGAAGTCCTCCTGTGCGGGCTCGGCGCTCCACAGGCGCAGACGATTCACGGTCTTGCCATCCATGCCAATGATGGGCACGTCATAGGGGACGGCCTTTACCATCTCTCCGCCCTCTTGGCTAAACCAGAACTTTCCGCTTTCGTCTTCATGGCGAACAACCTCTCCGCCAAAACGAACGATGACGGAGCTCTCGTCATGTCGCGTTTCCCACGGGTAGCCCTTGTCGAGCCAGTTATCGGTTACCTCGACTTGGCGTCCGCCCTCGATTTTTTGGCGGAAGAGTCCATAGCGGTAGCGCATGCCGTTGCCAAAGCCCAGGATGCCTTCGGCGGCCATAGAGTCGAGGAAGCAGGCGGCAAGGCGGCCCAGACCGCCATTGCCCAGACCAGGGTCTCCCTCTTCGGCCAAGACATCGTCGAGCTTGATGCCCATGCTGTCCAGGCCCTCGGTGACAACATCGCGGATACCATAGTTGAGCAGGTAGTTATCGAGCAGGGGACCAAGCAGGAACTCCAGCGAGAAATAGTAGACCTTCTTCTTGTCGCTTTTGGCGTTTTCCGAGTCGGATTGCGCAAACTGCTGGTTTGCCTTTTGGGCAATTAGTTTGGCGAGCGCCTGGTAGCGCTCGGTGTTGGTGCAGCCGGCAAGGTCCTTTCCAACTTCGGCGGTCAGAACGCGTAGATATTCATCGGCGAACTGCTGTGGGGTTTCGAAGATTTTCGTCATGCATTCTCTCCTTTGTGCGCGCGGCCGCGCTGTGACTTCTTGTTCTTGTTTGTATTGGACGCTTTGGCAGATGCCTTAGCGGGGGTCTTTGAACGCTTGCGCGCGGATGCCTTGGGCGGCACGTAGCTCGAGGGCCCAACCCTGCGGAATACGAGGCCGGCAAGACCGGGTACGGGAGTTTCGATTGAGTTCACCCTGCCGTTCCAGGCAACCGGTTCGCTTGAAACAAGCTCGCGCACGGGATAGTCAGAGCCTCCGTAGCGCGCATCGTCGCTATTGAAGACGAGCTTCCAGTCGCCTTCGCGCGGGGCGCCTATACGGAATCGCTCGTAGGATGCCGGGTCGAAGTTGATAAGGATGAGCAGGTCGTCTTTTGGGTCGTCGCCATGGCGCACAAAGGTCACAATGGACTGATTGGCGTTGTCGGCATCGATCCACTCAAAGCCGTCCGGAGTGTAGGAGCGCTCAAAGAGTGCGGGTTGTTCGAGATAAAACGCGTTGAGGGCTTTGACGAATTGCTGCTGGTTGCGGTGGGTCTCGTATTCATGTGTTAAGAACCACTGAATGGACTCGTAGTAGCGCCATTCGATGAACTGAGCGATTTCATTGCCCATGAAGTTGAGCTTTGCGCCCGGGTGCGTTATCTGGTAAAACGCGAGCGTGCGCATGCCGGCGAACTGGCGCCACCAATCTCCGGGCATACGGCCGATCAGTGAGCATTTGCCGTTGACGACCTCGTCGTGTGAGAGCGGCAGCACGAAGTTCTCGTTAAAGGCGTACATCATCGAGAACGTGAGCAGTCCGTGATTGCCGGGTCTCCAGGGAAAATCGGTTTGCATGTAATGCAGGGTATCGTTCATCCATCCCATATCCCACTTGTAGTGGAAGCCCAAGCCGCCTTCGCTTGGCGGATAGGTGACGAGGGGCCAAGCCGTGGATTCCTCGGCGATCATCATCACGTCGGGCATGTGCTCGGACACACAGGTGTTGACGGAGCGAATGAAGGCGCTGGCATCCAGGTCCTCTTCGGTTCCTAGGGCGTTGAATTTTTTATCGGATTCGTTGTCGATTCCGAAGTTGAGATAGAGCATGCTCGAGACTCCGTCCATGCGGATGCCATCGATATGGAAGTTCTCGAGCCAGAACAAGATGTTGGCAGTAAGAAAGCTCACTACCTCGGGGCGCGAGAAGTCGAACTTGTGCGTTCCCCAGTTGGGGTGAATCTCGTGTTCGTAGAGCATATGCCCATTGAACGTGGCGAGACCGTGGGCATCTGCACAAAATCCGCCGGGGACCCAGTCCATGATGATGCCGATACCTGCTTGGTGGGCGGTATCGACAAGCTGCATGAACTCCTGAGGCGTCCCAAAGCGCGCCGTGGTGGCGTAGTAGCCCGTTGTTTGATACCCCCATGAGCCGTCGAAGGGATGCTCGGTTATCGGCAAGATTTCGATATGGGTATAGCCCATATCTTTTGCGTACGGCACGAGCTCCTGCGCAAGGTCGAGGTAGCTGTAATACGTTCCACGCTGGGCGGGGAAGGGGTCGCCCGGGCCGGGATAGGTTCCATCTTCGCGCGGCTCTCCCTGGGGCTCATCGCCATGGCGATTCCAGCTGCCCAGGTGCACCTCATAGATATTGAGGGGCTGTTTCATGTGGTTTGAGGCACGGCGCTGCTCGAGCCATAGCTCATCGTTCCACTTGTAGTCATCGAGCGACCACAGCTTCGAGGCAGTTCCCGGCGGAAGCTCATCTGTCACTGCCATGGGATCTGCCTTGAAAAGAACCTCTCCACAATCCGTTTCCAGCGCGTATTTGTACAGCTCACCGGCCTTGAGCCCGGAGATAAAGCCCTGCCAGATATCGCTTTGATGCACGCGTGCAAGGGGATGCGCCCCCGGTGTCCACGCGTTGAAGTCTCCAACAACGCTTACGCTTCGGACCGCTGGTGCCCAAACGGCAAAACTCCATCCGCGGGTTCCATCTTCGATGTCGGGATGAGAGCCGAGCTTTTCGGCACAGCCGAGCCAAGTGCCTTGGCCAAATAGATAGATATCGTCTTTGCTGATGGCGAGGGAGGACTCGACGGTGGTTGTGGCAAGGGTTTCGTTTTGTTTGCTCACGGTGATCAGTCCATCGAATGTCGGGGTCTTCCAAGGAAAAAAATAACCTTTTTTAAGGTAGCACTTCCCAGCTCTTTCCTGCTCATGGGAGCGCGGGGCGGTCGATTTTAATCCATGGGTGAACGACGCTTGACAACTTACGATTATCGTATTTTCGATTTAGATGCGCGGCTTTCGGTGTCCTTCGTCTTGGTTTGGTGTTTTGCTACCATGGACACTGTTTGATGTATTGGTTTTTCGTTCCAGGCCAGTCTTCCGAGAGGGGATTTTATGACACTCGACCAGAAGATGCCCCGTGCATTTATCTTTGATTGCGACGGCACTATTTTGCAGTCCATGGGAATGTGGCTGCGCATACAGCCTGCACTGCTCAAGACGTACGGTGTCGATACCGTGGCTGATGATTTTGCCGAATTCGAGTCCCTTTCCGTTATGGGCGAGTGCGAGGGATACCATCGCAAGTGGGGCGTCGGTAAAGACGCGCAAGAGGTCTATGACCGTCTTTTGGGCATGCTTGCGCGCGGCTACAGTGAAGAGGTTTCTGTCCGCGAGGGAGTAGCCGATTTCTTGAAGTCTGCGTATGATGCGGGCATTCCGATGGCTATTGCCACTTCGACCCCTGCGGAGTCGGTTCAAATCGGTCTTGATGCGTTGGGTATCGGTCGTTACTTCGATGTAATCGTCACGACGGCAGACGCCGGCGCTTCAAAAGACCATCCGGATGTATACAATCTGGCGCTGGAAAAGCTGAGCGAGATTCACGGCATGAAGGATGTCGACCATGCGGATGTCTGGGTATTCGAGGACATGCCGTTCGGTCTTATCAGCTCCGCTTCTGCGGGGTATCGCCGTGTGGGCATCTTTGATCCCGAAGGCCGTGCCCCCCGTTCGGACGTCCAGGCGAATTGCGATATCTTCATCGATTCCTTTACCGAGCTCACACTTGATCGCATTCTTGCGTATGTAGATTGAATTCCCGGGCAGCTCTGCGCAAATGGATGTTCCCATTGTGGCCTCTGTGCAGAGCTGATGCGGCGACGTGCAGAGGCTGCGCAGGCCGCCTATCTTGACGATATCGAGGTGTACGAAGGGTTTGAGGGAGATGAGGGCCTTGTCTAATTCGGATGTCGATTGCGTTCTCATCGTCGGTGGCTCCCCAGATCGCTCTTCCGCTAAAACGATTCGTTATGCGGCACGGGGCTGTGCTCATATCGTTGCTGTCGATTGCGGCTTAGATGCTGTTCTCGATGCCGGTCTTTCGTGCGATCTGTTTTGCGGCGATGCCGATACGGTGGGGGAGCGCGGTCTTCGCCTTGTCGAGGAAGCACAATCGCGTACCAAGGCTGTTTCTTTTGAGGTTGAGCGCTATGACCCCCATAAGGATGCGACCGATCTTGCATTGGCGTTGCGTGCGATCGAGAAGCGCTGGCCTCTTGCCGAGATTGTGTGTACATGCGTGTCTGGAGGCGTTCCCGATCATGCGCTTGGCGTGCTCGGGCGTCTTGCCGGAGCACGATCCTCTGTTCGCGTTATCGAAGACGATTTTGAAGCGCGGATTCTTCATGCGAATGACGCTTGGGAGATTTGCGCGGCCCAGGGTCGCCGTTTTTCGTGCATTCCCGTAAGCGTTGGAGCGGAAGTGTCTGAGCAAGGTTTTTGCTGGAATGTCGATCATGCTCAAATGCCCTTGCTCTCCGACTGGGGCATCTCCAATGTTGTTGAATCATCTCGGGCTAGCGTTCAATGTCATGAAGGCGTAATCGCCTGCTGGCTTTATTGCTAACAATTCTTGGTTTTTAACGATAGACG
>OLRT01000134.1_pt1 | contig 56628 bp, 84 predicted proteins | sample 1672021 | NCBI WGS metagenome assembly OLRT01 (sample SAMEA3136637, study PRJEB25190) | human gut metagenome | reverse complement strand
AACCTTATCTTTCATCTTTGATTGTTGTGTATAAACATGTGAATGCTTCCCAAAGAGGGCTACATCCGCCTGCTTCAATATAGTGATCGTACTTAAAATCTTCAGACTTTAGCCGATAAATAAAGATATACATCATAAACACCCTCTATTTCGTATTTTAAGGCCTTTTGGAGGCTTTTTAACCGTTAGGGCTATCCGGATCCGGAGAACTCTGTCCAAAATCAACTCTTTGGACATTATCAAACATATCCAGAAGGATTTGGTCGTCGCCATATACAAGATACATAAGCTGAATTGCCTCGTTGAGCGAGAGATTTGAGAGAGCTTTCTTAAAGAGCTTTAAAATATCTGAATCATTCTCGCTCAGGCTCCGATCATCTCTGTATTTGATATAGTCGCATAAAGCATCTTTCCAGTTATCTTTATGAGAAAGCACAATGCTGAGATTGTCATTTCTGTTTCTTTCTGCAGTTTTCTTTCTGTAAATGAACATATACATATCAAAACACCCTCTATTTCGCATTTTAAGGCCCCTAGAAGGCATTTTGACCCCCTAGAGGTATACTTATACTGTCATCCTTCAATCGGCTTAGGATCCCATCCGCAAGAGCTCTGAAGCACATTCATAGAATCCGGAATCGCCTGTTCAGCTACATTGGTGCTCTCTGCTTTAGCCGCATTGCAAGCGATCTTATAACGTTCCTGCTGAGCCTCCCAAGCCCCACACATGCAATTCCAAATAAATGCGCGATTATGAGGCTCGTCCGTCATCCGTCTGCACCACTTCATGAAATGCCGCATGGCAGAATCGAAGTAGATCTTAGGATCAATGCCCTTTCTCCAATTGTTTTCAGAATACTTTCGAGCACCATCCTCATAATGTTTGGCGACTTCAAGCATGGCATTGGCCCATTCATCGTTCAAAAGTGTGGCGACTGCTCCCTTATCATCGAAGCTGAACGACTGATGATTGAAACCATTTTGACCGTTCATGGGATCTGGAGTCATCTGCTGGAACATGATGGGTGCAGCCGCCATTCTGACAAAGGTATTCTCAATTTCCTGAAGCCGATTAATTGGATCTGGAGTCATCTGTTGGAACATAATAAAGGTCGCCGCCATTCTGACAAAGGTATTCTCGATTTCCTGAAGCCGATTGATGGGGTTTTGATGATTTCCGCATACAGCTTCCGTGTCATTGAGCTCTTTGTCCATCCATTCCGCGTATTCTACAATCGGGCCAATGCACTGGTAAGCGCTAACCGCTTGGTACTTGCCATTACAAACCTCATAGCCATAATGTCTGATATAAAAGAGATCGCTCATCGTCTCACGGATCCCCAAAGCAATCCCCCAAGGGACAAGATCCATCCGTCCTTTCCCTTCTTGCATATCTCGCACAGCGCCCGTCTCGAACTCTCTACGATTGCCACTATCTTTCAACTCTGCCATTTTTATTCTCCTCTGCAATGTATTTATTCATGGTCATGTTGCTAGCACATGCATTACGTGCCTCATTTCCGAAACACAAGTTAATCGCCTCAACTGTGCGATTAGTGAGTGCAGAAAACTCAACCGGGATAAATCGTCTGCAAACAAACTCGACAGAGAAGTTTCCATTGCCATTTTCAACGATCTCATCAAGTTTATCTTGCGTGTTACGAAATGCAGTTTCAAGTTTGCAGATATCTTGGCATCTGCACCGGTCACATTTGTAGGTTTTATCCATTTTGACCTATCCTTTCCATCCATGTTTTTTATGATATTCCACCAACTCCATTGCTTTTTGAACAGCCCAAGGTGTCTCTAAAGGCAAATTATAGCCAGTAGAATGATCGAAATCCTTAAATCCCTCTGCAAGAAATGCGTTTTGAGCAATATGAGGATATTCTTTAGTAAGCTGTTCAAGCTCTAAAGCCCATTCTGCCCATTTTTCATCAGAAATAAGGTTCTCGTCTAGTCGATAATAGATAATTGAGTGCACCAAAAGCTTCTTTCGAAGATATTCGATACGCTCTTTTATCCATTCAACATCTGCTGGAGCGAGATTTTGCGTTCGTGCTCGTTTTTGCATTGTCCGCCTCCTTAAACTCTGTTGGAACCCTGGAATGCAAGTTAGAAGGGTTTTGCAAGCAATCATTGCAGGGGTCTTCGCCCTCATCCAGCTTATAAAATTTGCATTTAGGGCAGAATTCATCAAAGCGAACTTCCTTTTGAGGATACTCCATATCGATCCACCTCCAAATTATTGATTCCACAGGATTGCCAGTTGCCATTTTTGCAGATGACATGGCTTCCTTTCGGCAAATCTCGATCGCCAAATGCGGCCCAAACCAGATCCTTTAACCGAATCGTTTTTCTTCTATGTACGTAATAATTTCTCTGGTCTGCAACAGAGACACAAGAAATATGCTCGTTTTTATAAACACTTTCGAACGGATGGACCAATGTAGGAAGACCACTATAGTCTAAAACATAAAGATCCCCAGTAGAGACTAAGCGATAACGAGCACCTCTCCAAAGAAATTCCACAGTTCGATATGACACATACTTATGAAATGAAATATCGTGTGCTTCTGCAAAGAATCGATCAATGCTCGCAGTTGACTTTCTAATAGTTCCCATTTTGACCACAACTCCCATACTTTATTTGGTTAAAAAGGTATCGAGCTTGGATCTTACATTGCTGACGATGCTCACACTCTACTCGAATCTGATCGGAATCAGACCGCTTGATTGTCTTTGCCTCAAAATTTCGACAATTTTGGCAATATTCTTCCAATTCTAGCTTAATTGACACGCACTTCACCACCCATTGCATTACTAATGGACTTCTTACCGTCCAAAATTGCCATCAGAAAGTCAAGATCCTCCTGAGCGAACGCCGTTGTGAGCGTAGAATCAAGCGTGCCATCAGCATGACGAACATTCTTAACAATCGCAGCAGCGCGAATGCCATCCTGATTAGTGCGAACCGTTATAGTGTAAACAATTTTTTCTTCCATTTTGACTTCTCCTTATAAATCTTTGAAATTTTCAATCCAATATTTCATGTCATCTGTATTGGCGAAACCAGATAACTGTACAGCGCGTTCAATTCCCGCATCAATGTTCATCATCATATGGTCAATGACAATCTTCGGAAGAACTCCACGATTTGCCATAGTATTAATGATGTCAATTTGTTTGTTAAGCCCAGCTAAGATCTCAAATGCTTCAACGGATTCTCTGAGACCTACTGGTTTACGGATGACCACACGTTTGATATTGGAATAATCAGCCATTTTCAAGCTCCTTTATGCATTCTTCTGCCATTTCTCTAATGATCTGTTCATAGCCATCGCCTTCGCATTCAGAAGGCATTACAGTTCGGTTTCTTCTGGCAGTTTTAGAGGAGTCATTGCAGGACGTAACCATAACTTTAAGAATCAATTCGCATTGATCAAAAACTGCAAAAACATGATAGTTGGGGTTATTTAGAATATCGTCATTACTCATACAATCACACCTTTCTTACTTTCATGCATTTTGATCGAACTGTATCTGCATTTTTCGCATGTAAGCACCCTCATTGAATTTCTTTTTGTTGCTCAATGCGCGGGATATAGCTGCGTCAATTCCGGATCGAGATTTAAGATGGAAGTAATATAAGTCCACAAACCGCGTGTTAAGTCGATCGATGCGTCCGCAAGCCTGCTGGAGTTGCTTATAGCTATATGTCTGGGAGAAAAAGACAATGGTATCGGTTGTGATGCAGTTCCAGCCCTCGGCTCCGGCATTATACTGTACCAAGTAAACCCATTCCGGTCCGTCCGGCACTTCCTGATGAGCATGTCCATTCCATTCTCCTATCTCGCATCCATCCACATTTTCGAATAAGTTCAAAAGGATCTCGCGTTCGTAATCGTAGTTATAGAAAATAATGAGTTTTGGGTGATCTTCAAAGATCTCCATCAATTTGACCTGACGATCAGTATCCTCATTCACGATCCTACGCATACCAAAACACAATTCTGCTGCGTTTTTGACCGGCTCATTTGTCCAAATATTGAAACGTTCCCTAATAAAGGCCCTATATTCCAAGTGCGAGTAATTACACCAGACATCTTCATGATGCTGAATCGTATTGCGTTCGAAATCCATCTCAACTAGGATACGATCTCTCAATCGTTCCAGTCTCCTGGTGTTGAAATATCGATCGATTTTTGGAAACTTTGCAAAACGACTCCAGATTACATGTTGGTTGCAGAAATCTGTTTTGTTTCTGTAGAATCCATTAGCAATGAATACGGGACAATAGTCCATCCAGGTGTCGCCCGGCGTGGCCGACAAGATGAGCCATATATTAGATTTTTGGGGGTCTGTGATGGAGAGAAATGACTTGACCCATTTTCCATATCCTGTGACCCGGTCCTCATCGAAAATGAAGAAAGAATTTCGTATATTGATGTATTTTTGTATATTATTCCAACTGTCGATGGCGACCGTATGGGTATAAATTGCTGTATTCTGATCTGTTGTGATAAGATAGGGGACCATATCGCCATTCCATTCATTTCGGTCTCTTTTTGCGGCCGTGGTGATAATATAAAGGTCCATAGGTCTTTCCCGCATTTTCGAATCTTTTCGCCGTAAGTCACCGCCATTAAGTTGAAAGAAATACCCGAGAGCAGTGCGTGATTTACCACTTCCAGTGCCTCCATTGAGGATGCACCCGCTTCGCATTCTTTGCAAAGCATCCAGCTGAAAATCGTAGAGGAAGGGGGATCGAGTCTGAGCAAATCCGGGTCGAAGACTATTTGCCATAAGGCCATTGCTAACCTCCATTATTTATAACAATATACTGTCTTAAAAGCTCTGATTCATCTTGTGTAATAATGCCGTCTTCCTCTGCCTTAAGACGTTGTCTTATCAAACTGAGATTTGGATAAAGCTCGTTTAGAATTTTCCGAATATCGGAAGTCTTTTTAGCTATTTCCAGACAATCTGCATAGGTAATAAAGAAATTTTGAGCATTCATAGTTATCCTCCTAAAAGAGAAAGAGCCCGATCATTTTGACCGAGCCCTATTTCTCATTTGTAAATGAATTGCAACAACAATATAAACGACAATGCCAATGCTGTCAAGATAACCGTCGTACTATTATCATCCATTTTCATTTTATCACCTCCATAAAGGAATACGATTTTATCGCGAGTGGAGTTCGGGATGCTCCAAAGGATCAGGAGGAAGCTCTTTATATTCCTTAGCGGCTTTTTCGGCAGCTTCATCAAGGATCTCTTCGAATGTTTTCTTCGAACGGAACGGTTGACCCAGCCCATTGCCACGAATAACTTTTTTGGAATCAATAAGCCGATTAATGACGTTTGCCCCACCATACATTTTCTTAGCAACCGCTGCAACAAAACCAGCATATTCACTGTATTCATCGTTCTCATTGCATTTTACAACAGTTTTTGTTCCATCAGTCCAGTAGACAATCGTCGCAGCATCGTGATAGATGATCTCTTTAACGCCATATTTCATCATATTGTTCCTCCTTGAAATCCCATTATAGTCGACTTTGGTTTCGCATCTTATGCCATTGATACCTGCAAACCATTCTCGATTTACAAAATTCCGTGTATGCTCGTTTGCTATATATTTTCCAAGTTCATTAAGTGTCATATTTTCCCCTGCATTCTCACGATCTTTTCTGGCAAAAATAATCTGATCAAAACGTTTGCGAAATACTGTTTTGTCAACAGATGCCACTTGATCTACATTTAGGCAGTGCTCGGTGCCCATACTATCTTGGTCAGTTGGTGAATATACTCGAACGATAATTCTAGTCCCAGCAGGACTACTTAAAATTCTTTGAATATATCCGGGACAATTAAAGTCTTTGCGCTCTCTATCAGAGACGATAATATATTCAGTTCTCTCCATTTATTTTTTCCTTTCAAAAGCTTTTTTCTTTCTGCCAATCCACTCATCTTGGGTAATTAATGACCAGCGACCATTCTCCTCTTTATAGTAAAGATTAAGTGGCCGAGCATCTCCGGTAGGAAGTTTTACAGAGACTAAGTTCATCGTGTCGAAATCGCCATTTGCAGAATCCATGAGAAACTCTGTAACATAGACGATGTATTTTTCTTTAGTTGGCGTATAAGGAAATTCAATGGGAAACATTCCATCAATAATCCTGCTAATGAAATTACTATAGAAATAAGTAGAGTCAGGACCTAGTAGATTTTTGCAAAGAATTCGATCATTATCTGAGAATCGGACAGCTCCAGTCTTTTTGTTTACCATTTTGAATACACTCGGCATACGTTTGTGCTGGAAGACGGCCTCATTTTCATGATTATATGTATTTCCACATAATCTCTTTATCTTCAACTGGCGTCAGAGGAATCTCATGCATTAGCTTTTCCAAAATTCCACGAGTAATCGCGAAACTCGTCCCGCTATGGCCGTCCTTCATGAGTTTTTCATAAGCTCTCAATGCTGAGTCATAGCAGGCAATCATATATTGCGCTTCATCGTTTTTATTCCGTTTTAACTCTGCCTTTGCCAATTGAACTTCCTGCCGTGCCCAATCGTACATACTCATTTTGATCCACCTCATTTTTAAAATATAAAAGAGGAGGCCTTGATTTTACTCAAAACCTCCAATTTACTTAGAAACTAAAGCATTCCGTATGCCAGTCTCCACGACTATCAGCGACATAAAAGAACCGCCAGCCGCCAAGATTCGTCTCCCATGTGCTGTAGCATTGGGCGGTGGACATTCCCCTTTCCTCAATGAGCTTCAAGTGTCTATCTCGCATTTCTTTCTTGATAGAGTCATATTTTTGACTCGTCACAAGTTGATGCGGATACCAAATTGACCCCGTTCCTACGTCAGGGAATCCCGCAATCTGTTCTACTGCATTGAGAATCATCTCGCCAGTAAAGGTTGTTCCATTTACAGTGATAGTGTTCATAGCCACTCTCCTTTCATGTTTCCATAAAGGAAGACAATTTATTCGCGAAGCCGCTATTTATGTATCGAAGGGCGGCTGGTCCTCCGTTTGGTGCCCCATCGGGGATTTGAACCCAGGACCGATCGGTTATGAGCCGACTGCTCTAACCAGCTGAGCTAATGGGGCATATTAAATGGGCTGCTTTTAAGACATTTAACCTTAAGAGATGGCTTGCTACAAAAATATTGAGATTGCTCGAATCCCTTTCAATTCAAAAATATGATTTGAAATATTTTTACCATCTATAAGGCACCCATTTTGACCTAATTACATGTCGGAGTACTTAGCGGCAAACCGGCTCTGCTGAATCGTCACATACAGCTCCTGCAGATATGCCTTGATACGAGTGGTACCGTTGTCATCCCACAGACGAGGACGTACAACGATATCAGAAGTGATAATATCAGCGCCGTCGAGAATATCGAGGTCCTCTTCATCGAGCTTCGTCTTGTGACCATCGCAGATCATATAGATTTCGGGCTTCTTCCAGAAGTTGAAGTTGATAGACACATCCAGAACGTGCTTGGGAGCGTCGCCCTCGTTCCGAGGACGCAGAATCCGAACATTCCAGCCATCTTCGCTCAGATGCTGGGCCATATCGGGATCATCAACGACTACGGAGAAGGTTCGGAAACCTTCCTGGCGCTGATACTTGGTGGGACGACCAGAGAAGTTCTTGAAGGTGATCTCGGCATTCTCGAAATAGATGTTCTCAGGGTTCAGCATAGTTTTGTTCTCCTTTAAATGAATATATTTTAGCGCAGTTAGCGTACTGCAAAAAGTTTATCGGCATGATCATCCTCCCAGGGTTGACCTGCCATTTGCCAAGGACTAGCTTGCGGAATATAAGGATCATCAGAGATGAACCACTCCGCATCGCCATATTTTGAGATTTCCTCAATGGCCGCATCAATTTGAGATGTATAGAATCTCATGTCGACATTTGCTTCCATTGCGGTTCCACGAATTGCTTCGGATTCCATCCAGCGATATCTATCAGCACCGCCAGCAGAATCGTATTTGATGTTACCAAATTTATCTGTATTCTGACGGAGTAAGATGCCTCCACCAGAACCAGGTGCAACAGGCGTAAACTGACCAATTCGGCCAATAAACTGCAGGCTATGACCAGCGGCGATATCCTTATCCAGCTTTTCAAGAATTGCCAAATGTTCCTCTTCAGGTTGCAGGTTCTGCTCAAGAAACAGCTTGATATTCTTTTCGAAGAACTTCTTACGCTGCTTCTCAAGATCGGATACATCTGGCATCGACTCATTAAAGTCTAAGAACAGCGCGGAATTGGATACCTGGAATGTTTCACAGAAGTCATCAAAGACAATTTCATCATGCGAGAAGAGTGTTTTAAAGACATAGGGAACGGCAAACTGCAAACCAGTAGCGGTCCACCAAATATCTTTTCCGGTCTTCTTGTCTTTCTTCGGGGTCTTGAATCGAGCAACATAGACCGCATTGTTGACCAAGCAGAATTTATCGAACTCAGCCTCGGTCTCGAATTTGTAACCATACTCCATACCGAATTTGATCACGAAATTGCGAATACGATCGTCTGCATCAGGGATTTTGATCGAATCTGTCTTGATATGAGCAACTGTATAACCAAGATTTTCAACTTGCTGTTTCAAGAGCGTCATAAAGAGCGCACCGCGTTTTGCAACAATGTTGTCGATATTTCGAGGATCTCTGAAGAGGTTTTCGAATTTGGCACTTGTCAGACCGTAAATGCTGTTAATAACAATCTTCAGGGCCTGAGCCAAGGAGTCAGCAAGCTCTTCTGTCAAATATGGCTTCAGAGCACCCTCCAGATAAGTTCCGGCTAGCTCGAAATCATGGTGCTTGATTGCAACACGTGCGTCAACGAGCTCTTCCAATCGTTTGGTATACTCGGGACCGAATACACATTCGAAGATCATGCTGTGTGGATGCATGGAGGCAACGTCACCATCCCAAAGACCGCCATACATGCCAGGACATCCATAAACACGTCCACCTTCGCCAATCTCGACTCCCAAATATGTCGAGATTCCTCGTTCAAATTTATAACCTTTGAAGAATGGCAGAATGGAATATGTTTCAGGATAGTCTTTTTCCGGATCAAATATCTCATAGATCGGAAGGCCCTCCTCATCGAATACGTGGAACTGATAATCTGGACCAAACAGCTCTCGATACTCTTTGTATTTTGACGGCGGAACAGGCTGGCCCAGATCACGATAGTTGAAATGCGACTGAGGAGATTTGTTTTTGCCAAATATAATACGACCAGACAATGTGTTTGTCGTATCATTGACAGTTGCACGCATTCCGTGAAGCTTATGTACAAGCTCGACCTGAATTTGACGTGCTGCAAAGTCGCCCCTATTCTTTTCAAATACCGCTTCAGTTGCCAGAACATCATTGTCGCAATACTTTGCAACTTCTTCCCAGAGTTCTTCCGGAACTGGCCGATCCCAGGGAAGGCTCATTTCCTGATGGTGAATACCCAACTCGATTTCCCACTTTTTAAGACTCTGTTTTTTCGAACAGAAGTCGTAAACATCGGTATAGGAAATGTCATAGGCGGATCCGAACATCGCATTTGATCGCTTCTTAGCCACAATATTCTGGCTCAATTCAAAGATCTGTTCATTCGTATAACCGAGCATTCTTGCATAAAGAATATGGTTATCATAACGACGACAGTTGAATCCAACCAGCTTCATGTTCATAAGCGCCTTTACTTCAAGCGGCGAGGGATTAATCATTCGTGTGATTGTTTTGCCAGGACCTTGTTGCTTCCAGTTAATTAGAAGTAGGTTCGGATAAACCTCGCAGTCGAAGAAGACAAGCGGGTCATCATCATTTGTACTTTCGTTGGACATCTCAACAGGTTCTGCTGATTTGAAGTGCATTTTGCTCACCAGTTTAATACAGTATTTTGACTGATTCGTACTGGAGGCCGCTAATCCAAGCACTGCATTGCTTAGATCAGATACATCGTACTTCATACCAGACTCGTAGGCATCCTCAAGAATCTTGTAGATAAAGTCGATACTGGATCTTGTATCTGCATGGATTTCTTTGTTGATGTTACGCATTACCATGATTCGAAGTCCTTTTTCACTCTTGATCTTATCAAGATTGACCACGGTCTTTTCTCCTTTCAATGGTAATCCACTACTAATCGTAGCAATCGGCAAATCATTGCATTTTGATAGCATACGCCGTAGCGAGGACCCACCATTGAATACTTTCACCTCAATGTATTCATCATATACACGACTCAAGCGCAAGGGATCGCCAGAATATAAATAGTGGAGATGAATACCTTGACCGGACTTACTGAGTTCTGCATATGTCGGAGGCCACTTGCTAGCAGCTTCGTAATTCTTTTGAAAATCCTTTTTCCCATCTTTTTTTAGATCGAAGTCGATTACAATATGCTGAACAGGGACTTTCACATAATGCAATTTTGTTGGATCCAGATCCTTAAGTTGAGTTTTAACAGACTTCCAAGCGAGTGCAGGCGTTTCATTTGTTGTAGCATATTGAGCAGGGCAAAGTGCACAATCTTCATCGAATACCGAAGTTGTATGATCAGAGAAATCCAACCATTTTGACCCTTCAGTTTTCTTAGGAGGTGCCTCTTCTGTGGATCCTTCCTCGCCATTGAGCATGCCAACCTTAATATCTTTCAAATATCCACGAACTCGTACACCATCCTCAGTATAATATCGTTCGTAATATTCGTGAAAATATAAGCAAATTTCCTCTTTGAACTTGTTCCGAGGGAGAGGTTTATAGACATTTGCCTCTTCGCAATATCCCTTATACATATCCCAAGCATCTTTCATGCAGATGCCATCTTTTCCATCCATAGCCGCATACAGTTCCTGCATGAAGTTATAGAAAGAGTTTGTGACAGTCATCATCGCTTTTGGAATATAGGAATCGTAGTATTCGGGATCTGCCAAATATACCTCCCGGCAATGCCAAGCAATTGCGCCAAGTTCAAAGCCAACCTGCTTAGTAAGTTTGTTATACTCTCTGAGAGGAACCTTTTCTCCACTCGGAGAAACGTCAATCAGTCTTCTGAGAATACCAGATCGTGCGTCTGTGATTTCAACAGGCTTATTCGAGCCTAAGAATAAGAACGAACGGAATCTGGTTTCATATAAAGATTTATGCTTTTCATTGACGACCATTGTCTCATGAGAAACCAAACTATTCAGTCTGGTATTATCCTCAATACGGCTCAGATCGCCATCATGCTGAATGGCCACCAATGGATTCGATTTAAATGATTCCAATGCAAACTGATTACTTGCACTTGCAAGAGCCTTTGCATCGAATACACTATAATAGCCATCAAAAAGTTGCTGGATAATGTTCAGTAAAGTAGATTTACCAGACCCAGGCGGGCCATACAATACCAGGAATTTTTGAATTCGCTTGCTGTCGCCAGTTACTATCGAACCAATAGCCCACTCGATCTTATGACGTTCCTCAGGTGTGTACAATGTTCCGATCAAATGATCCCAAGCATTGCACTCGCCTTGTTCAAGAGGATATGGGAGACGCTTGCTGACATAATCTGTCTTTTTAACTTCAACATTCGAGAATGTCAAGGACTCATCCAGAACATGATAGTTATCTCGGCATTGACGCTGACAATATGCATGCCAACGATCGATCATGCCATTTTCCGCATCCCACATATAAAATGCTCGTGCACGCGACTGAAGATCGGGAGGCATTTTGTTGAAATATGCTTCGACCTCCTGGTCAATCAGCCGCAATGCATCGAATTCGTCCGTAGACCACAAACCCAACTCTTGAATCCAGATGGCATAAAAATCGCCGCCTCGAATCATTAGATCTGCAGATCGCTTGACGATGAATTTAGGAAATACTTCGATGCCCCCAGCCCGATTGGTTCGAGTGGCAACCATCATGAAGTCGAGCATGAGGACTATCTCCCTTCTTTGATTATACTATTAAGATATTCGCACATTTGATACCAGATTTCAATGTTTCGGAAATCTTTTTTAGTTCCGGGAACATAAAAGAGACTACCATTTCCATCCGGAGAATATTCTCGATCCATAAAACGATCAAGAACCATGTCGACATAATCAGCATTATAGTTAGAGTCAGTCATACCGCTAAGACCAAGCGAGACGATCATATACCAAAACCACTGGTTCGTACGGTCGCCGAACTCACTACTAGCCATAGTCTCTTCTTCCATTCGAAGTGCAAGCGCAATCATAACCTCGAGAACACTGCACTCGTACTGGTCCAGAAGCGTTAAAGTATGCTGAGAATGTCCGGCATAGTCTCCGAATCGATCTCGAAGCGACAGCCCATCTTCCAAACGATTCCCATCCATAGCAATATAACTATAGCGGAAAGGCGTCTGAAAAAGATGTGCAGTTAGTCTCTTCCATTGAATGGTCTTCGAAACGGAAGCATTGACTCCGCAGATCATCTGGTACAAATATTGATAATATTCCCACCAGAGCTGATCAGCCGTCAATAGGACCATCCTCCTCTTCGCCATCAACGTACGGCAGAACCTTGATCATCTCATCATAATTGGTGAGACATGCATCAATTTCATAGTCGATTTTATCGACATCATTGCGCATATAGACAGTGTCTTTCTCCCAGTCATCGAAATGATTCTCAAAGTCGCCAACGGTTTCGGGGTATACATCCGGATCGATTACGATTCTAGGGTTGTTGTCGTAAGCAAGGACTCGGTTCTTCTCATACCATACGAGCATGATCTTCTGATACCCGTTATCCGCATCAAACTGTTCAGGAGGGATAGAATATGGTTCGCATTCATCCTCATCCCCCATTTTGACCAGAGTTTTAGTTTCCAATTCCCCATCTTCGTTTTCCGTAATCTCTGTATCGACACGGAACGGAACATCGCGACATTTGGTGTAGTCCTTATAGCGATCCTGAGTAAAATGCTCAGAGCTCATACAGGATTTCTCATGAACTACTTCCTGCATATCTTCCTCTTGTTTGGAATTGTCCATTTTGACCTCAACTTTCTTCTGGGGATTATTGGAATAATAATCTCGAAGTTGGTCCGTTACTGCCGCAAGAGTATCTGATTGCTTTTTGACCATATAGAAATAGGTGGCGCCAGCCCCGAGACCCGCACCAACTATCGCGCCAATAGCAAAACATAAACTTTTTTTCATTTCTTTTCACCTCTTATACAAATGGATCAGGAATTAGGTGATTGTACTCAACTCCACCACCATTAGGTTTAGTGGTGAAGTGATTATGTCGGCCATCTCCATAAAAATATCGGAATATATGTGGAAGAACACGATATTCTTCTGTTCCAGTTGCCCAATCCTCAATCACGAGTTTTGCGAGATCATACAGCTCGTCAGTGACAGGATTATCAGACTTGTAACCAACAAACTGTCGCTTAGCTTTGATACAAGTCGAAATATCGCCATAACCAGCATCAACCCGATTGAGAACTGCCCACATAGCTTCGGCGCTTTGATAGGTTGCAGATCGATCGCCAAAATCTGTATGAAGTACAGGAAGATTCATACTCTCACCATAGCACATCTTGGCCATGTTTACAATATCTTCTTCCGAATACCATTTTTTCTTAATTTTTGGTTCCTCGATGATAATCTCAGCTTCCTCGTTGGGCTCTATTTTGACCTCTTCTTCTTTATCGGAAGCGATCACATAAACATTGACAATCGGAGGTTCCTGAGGTTTTTCAGTAAGCTGAGTATACCAAAGCATGACCGCCATACCGGTTAAGAAGCACAATATGCATGTTAAAATAGCATCAATTACGCGAATTTTCATGAATTAGAATTCCTTTCAGGTTCTTGTTTGAAATATGGGCATTTGGTCCAATTGCCATGAGGTGCAAGCGTGCAACATTCCGCGAGGCAGTCTGTATTCTTAAATTTTGGATGATCGCATTTTGGAAAATTCGGATATAGTTTTTCTCGAACCCCGAAAACAGCTGCCATATAAGGCCCAATAGCCATAATTTTGCGGTTTTTAAAATAATGCTCAATTTCTTTTGGAATTTCTGTAGGATCCGTCCAAAGGTTTGTTTCTGTTGGTCTAACACCCGTATTTCTGCAATAATAATAGATCTGATCCTCGCCCTTTTTGCGAAATACTCTGCAACTAAGACTCTTAATTAGCCCCCATTATACTGGTCCCAAACCCCGCCTTCAGTTACGAGGGATAGAATATCGCCCTGGACGTTAAAATCCAGAATAATAGAAGGTTCGGTGCCCTCAAGGAATTCTGCAGCCTTCTGAGTATGAGCTGTAAATATGCCGAAGTCAATGCCTTCGTAATCGGCATTTTGATAAACCCAGCCAACAACACTGCCAGCCTTAGTCGGACGAAAGCCCAGACGTTCGTACACCTCATTCAGGAAGATATAGCCACGAGTTCGAATTCTCTCATTGAAATAGTTCTGCTCCATCAAGAGAAATGCACGGTTATGATCTGCAGAAGGCGTCCACTGAGTAGAACCAACCTCATCGAAAATACGAGCATACTGACTCAGTTTATCACCATCATAAGTCAGAACCTCTTCCTTGGTCTCCTTCACTTCTCCAGTTTCGGGGTCGACAACCTGATTCGCAACGATCTGCTTTTCAAGGCCATTTTTCAGCATGAAGTCAACATCTTTTCCATACTTGTTAACAACACGCTTCCGATAGTTCATGAAGTCGGTGCTTAGCGCAGAATATGCAGCGGCCAGAGCCACATTTCGTTTCTTCAAAATATGATGCCCAGCCAGAATGCAAGTAATGGAAAGAATGCCTAGACCAACAGGAAGTGCATAAGTTTTTACCATGCCAACAGTGACCTGCATGCCAATGGTCTTACGATCTTCCTGTTCATTTTCCTCGGTATACTCGACTTCATTGTTTGCGGCGAGTTCCTTCACATCCTCGATATTCTGCAGACTCTTTCGTGCCTCAGCGATGATATCGTTCGCTTTAATCGTCTGCTTGCATGCAATGATAGCTGCAATGATCCCTGTGCCGATGCCTGTCACAACAAGAATCTCAGGGGAATGCTTCTTGATGCCAAGCTTGGTCTTTACAAGGATCTGGCTAGCTTTAGTTGCCAGTTCAGTTTTTTTCATGATCTTTCTCCTTTATTTAAATATAAATGTTAGTCAATGGGCATCGGATGCGGCAGATGAATTACCCAACCACCACGAGATGCCGTGATATATGCATTTCTAAGGTCACTCCAGCCAAACTTTTCATTACTAGGATCGATGATGTTCGTACGGCCAATGATATCATAGAATCCATTAACCGTCAGAATGTCATAATTGGCGATTACATTCTGCATTTCATCAAGAACCCTCTGGGCGTCAACTCGAGACTCGAACCAGACATTCTCGATTTCCATTCCGGAGTTCTTTCCAGAATAGACGTACTGACTGCCATTGCCATTTGATTTTCCACTCGAGATTCCATTATAGTTGATATAACTTTTGCCAAAGGAATTAGTGGCTTTTCGATCTGCATATGCATCGCCTTTTACGAGATAATTGATAGCGCCAGTGACACCCTCGACAACTGCCCGCTGAATCAGCGGCGTTACGATCTCATCAAAAATGAAACTTTTCATAGTCTGGCCAGATGCCGGCTTAATGCCGACAAACACCTTTGACCAGAGACTTTGCGGAACTGGCTTAGACTTTCCGCTGACAACGCATTTCAGATCGGGTTTCTCTTTTTTCTGAGCTTGTTTGTTTCGCTCTTTTAAAGTATTACTCGGATACTGTTCCATTTTGACCCTCCATCTTAATTTGTGCAATACCGGACAGCCCGAGTCCGATACCAAAACTTAGAAATATAATTCCGGTATAAATTCGATTTTGAGGATTTCCAATTAATCCCTCTTGAATCGCTTTGTTCGCTTCTCGCATAAGCTTAATCATTGTGAACATAAAAGCTCCTTAAAGAATAAAGGGAGAGACCTTGATAGATCTCATCCCTTGTAGACTCCCTAACTCTTCATAGTTAGATCTGACGATGGTTTACTCCTCGGCTTCGTCCGTATCCATAGTCTGAGCTTCTGCAGCTTCTTTGGCTGCCTTCTTAGCAGCACGCTTTGTTTTGATTCTCTTGGCTAGCGCAATTCCGCCCAGGATCAAACCTGTCGCAACAGCACCGCCAACCATACCAGAACCAAAGCTGCTACTGCTTTCGCAAGTGCAGCCGCAGTCTTCTGCGGTCTCCTCAGGAACCATAGCCTCTTCGGGCTCAGTAACCTCAGTGTTCTCCATAACCATATTCTCGTCCATTTTTATTTCCTCCTATAAATATAGTTTTTGGGTATTTCTACTCCATAATATGAGTAGATTTTTTCGCGAAAGAGAAAGAGGCCGTTAAGACCTCCCACTCTTTAGTCTCTGCTGATCAAGATATTTGCACATATCCCGAACACCAAAGAATCCCCCAAGTTTTGCCGCTTTGGCAATGCTCTTACCTGCCTCGCCAAGCCAATATAGCTTATCTTCATTTTTTAAAGTATTTTCAGCTATGATAGCTTGAGCTTTAGCAACCTCGAGCTGTGCAGCCATTCCGACATCACTTCTCATAAACTTTGGTTTTCGAATAATGATCATATAGATCAACTCCTTTCCATAAAGGAGTCAGAAAATGTCGCGAAACCCCGAATTACCAGGGTTCCACGTCATAATATTTCGGTGCAAACTTAAAGTCCATCACCAAAACAGGCCGCTTTTTGAAATCCAACTGAGAACTGAAACTCAACTCGATCATCTCATTGTGATTGCCAATCTCCCAAGCAAAGAAATCTCCGTTCTTCGTCTGTGGCAGATTGATTCGATCATAGAAGTCGTTGAGCGAAACAGTCTCGCCGTCCAAAACAGTTCGACTCAAATCTATAGCCGCTCTACGCAGAACCTCAATATCGGAATAGAAATATCGGCCGTTCCAAGCGTCCATACACAATGTATCGCCCTGACCAGTGCTGATAATCTCCCCATCAACCGGCGGATTATTATTAACACGATCCTTGTCGATTGCTTCCCGGACTTCTTTTTCTTTCTTTTCACCGACAGTCTCAATTACTTTCTCAGAATACTCCTTGAGACGAGATTCAGAAAGTGCATAGGCTGCTGCGAGTGCCGCATTCTGCTTCTTATCGACGTTATGCGCGAATATAATCATACCCGCAGAAACACCGGCCAAAGCAATAGGCGGCAGATAATATTTCCAGGTTACCTGAATATAATCCTTGATTGTCAAAGCAGGGTTCTTCTCATTATCCTGCAAATATTCGTCATGTTTCTTGCATTTGCGTTCCTCCAAGAGCATACTTGCCTTGGGCGTTACACGAACTGCAGTTACACCAGCGATCACAAAACCTGCGATACCTCCGCCGACCATAAGACTTGTTCTATGTTCGGATGCGAAGGCCATGCCCATATTTGCGAATTCTTTCAGCTTGGTTAGCTTCATTTTGATCTTTCTCCTTTTTTAAAAATGGAGGAGCGTGTTAACGCTCCTCCTTGTCGTTGCGAATCTCATTTTGATTTGTTACGAAATCGAGACCCGCTTTAGCAATCGTTCCAACAGCAATCAAAGCTGCCGCCGCGATCTTTGCAATCTTCATTCCGTCCAGTTTCTCACTCATTTTGATTCACCTCCATAAAGGAACACGTTTTTGTCGCGATTACTATGAAAATATAAAAGGAGAAGACTACAATCAAATCTGACTGCAGTCCTCTACCACGGTTTCGTTAGACTCGATAATGAACTTACCGAACTCATGCATGAAACCACTGATCAGGCTAACCATGGTAAAGCCACCAATAGCAGCAACCATAATTTCCATAGCAATGTGCAACATAATTCATTCTCCTTTATATTTTCATTATTTTTTTATTGTCTTTCCTTTCCATAATAGAGGATGAAAATGTCGCGAAACGAAGAGGTCATGAAGACCTCTTGCTAAGGATGAACCATGCTAATATACCAATCGATAATCCGATAATCCAACATAAATCTCGAATATATGGATTGCTAACGAACATTTTCATCACCTCCATAAAAGGATACGATTTTTTCACGAAAATATAAAGAAGAAAGGGCTCGAAAGCCCTTTAGTTCTTCTTTTTCTTTTTCAAGAAATGCTTTACAATCAAACTGATGATTAATATCGCAACGATTACATCGCCAAATGTTAGCAGGAATGCCGTGCCCCCAATAAGGAACACGATTACTGCTATAATTGCCAAAATAATCAATGTGATAATCAATGCCGCCAATGTGATCATATTATCACTCCTTTCCATAAAGGAAGTAGAAATATCCGCGAAAGGAGAGAGACCTTGATAGATCTCATCTCCCGCAGATTAGTCCTCTTCTTTTTTCCAGAACATCAGCTTATGCTTAATTTTCCAGAACTTTTCGCAAACCCAATCCTTGACATCATATGTCATAGCAATGTACCATCCGGCAATCTCAACAATTGAGATCAATGCACAGATGCCGCAAAGTTTTCCATATGCCTTCCAAGTAATAGGCTTATCTCCGAATTCCTTCAGCTTCTTAAACATATTCAAATCCTCCTAAAATATGAATTTGGATTTCTCTCCATAAACTAAGAGGATTTTTTCGCGATCAGCTTATAATTTGACCGATACCGTAATCTTGGTAATCTGCAGTCGGGAGAAAGGGCATGTCTATGTAGTAGCACTCCAATCCATCGTCAGTGGTCTGTAGTCTGTGCTCGAATTCGATCCAACCATAGCCATAGAAGGCAACACCTGCGTCCTGCGACCAGCCAATATCATCGCCTCCAACAATCGGGTAGATTCCAAGGGCGTCAAGGAGCGTGTTGAAACTAGCGTACCCTGCAAGTGCGAATTCCCGATTAACTTGATACTCTGCATCGATGACCTCCTTCATCGTACGATTGAAGTACTTGTTGTAGTAGGGAAGATAGAATAGAAGTTGCTCATCGGTATCCCTCGGAAGCTCTCTCTCTGCCTTCATCTCAGCTTCATACTCCTCCTGGATCTTGCAATAGGTTTCCTGGTCAACATTGTTACGGACGACTTCCTTATATCGTTCGTAAGCCTGTCCAAGAGCCATATAAGCGCTCAATAGCTGGGATTGAGTACGTTTATCGAGGATATGAGCACACCACATGCATCCAATGGAGGCGCTGGAGACGATAGCAACCGGCCAATAGATACTCGCATAGGCCTTGACCTTTTCTATTGGCTCCATTGCCTCCAAATTACCCTCATTTTGAAGGATTTGCTCAGCTTTTGTTGCTTTTCGAGTTAAATAAATGCTTGCACCAACACCAATGGTCGATGCAATTGTAAGGATTTCTGGAAGATGCTTCTTCAAAAATCTGCCGCTTTTTTTTGCAAAATATTTGGTATTCATGAATGCCTCCTCAAATATAAAGGCTAAGAGGCCTTGATAGACCTCCTAGTCAGACTTGTCTTACTTTCCGATCTTGATCTTTCCAATGAGATTTCTCGCCGTCGGATGTGACCATGCTCCGGTATCCTCGAATTGAATACAGTCCCGAATCAACCGAGTATTTACGATTAGTGGTGCCACGATCCCAATAACAGTTACGCCCAACGTTGCAATCTGAATGAAACTATCACCAGTAGCTTCCTTCAAATCTTTCCGTAACGCGATAAGTTGATCGAGTTCATTGATGCACTCATTTCGCTCATTCTCTGTCTCAGCCTGCCTCAATTCTTTGGTCTTTTTCTGGATCATGCGATCCAACATAAATGCACTCATCATTTTGACCTCCAATAAAGTATTAGACTTCCGTCCATAATACAACATGTTTTTCTCACGACGAAAAGAAGAGGCCCAGTCATTTTGACCGAACCTCATCTTTGTTTAGACCTTAATCTCAAGACCTTGCTTTTCCAGAATATCCAGGAATATCAAAGCTTTCTCAATGTCTCGTGACTTGATCGACTGCGCACAAAGTCTTGCCAATCCCGGTCGGTTATCTATTACGAAGAAGCGTTTGATGCTTTTGTAACGCATTAGCATCTCGGTTGCTTCATAACGCAATGTAAGCGCCGATAGATCGGACTGATCAATTTCGCAGTATCTGACGACACGAAAACCGTCTTCAGCTCCACCAATTCCATAAAGATATAACTGTTTCATAACATACCTCCTAAAATATAGATCTTTCCATAAAAGAGGCAGATTTTTTCACGAATTTCGGAACTGATCATTCAGCTTATGAATATCAATCCCGAATTTCTCTTTTAGTTTGTGCGTGCAAAGCCACAATTCATCTTCTCGGTCAGTAAGCTCATAGCGTTCGCACATAGCATGAAGGTCCTTGCTAAAATTGTTGTAGAATTCCATCAAACGCTTCTCGCCAAAACCAAAAATCAAATGCAGATTCCAAAGAATCATAGCATCGATTTCGTCCGTATTATTTCGGTCGTACTCCTTAATGGATTTTTGAATCTCCATATTGAGAGCATGCTGTTCTTCATTGGTTAGATCCGCTCCAAGAAGAACCTTGCTAGCTTTTTTCACCTTCATAAATATCCGTCCTCTGTTAGCTCCTGGATGACTTCCAAATAGGTGTCACCCGTGCAATATTCTTCGCCGTCGATATAAGCGACCCAATGGCCGCGCTCCTGAGTAATATCAATTCGACTCTTGTTTTCCATCAGATGCCTCCTGATTTGTATTTAATCCGTCACTTGCGGCCGCGAGTAATTTGGCGGCGACCCTTGTTTGGACCTCGACAATGTAATTATACTCATTCTTGGTGAGTGTGTCTGGATCATTTAAAGCCTCACTGAGCATGCTCTGAGCATCCATAATCTTCTGGTTGAATTTTACATATTTGTCTGCAAATTTCAACTGTGTTTCAACATCTGCTTGCATATAGGCCTTCATAAATTCACAATAGGAATCCACATACTCTTCATATGCATTGAGCGTTTCATACAGTTTTGGATCGATATCTGGCTCGGTATCCTCAATTACTTCGGAAAACTCTTCCAAAGGCTCATTTTGACCCGGGTTCTCAGTAGGTTTGGAGTTGCACCCAGTTAGAAAGAAACATGCGATCGCGAATACAATGAAAATATGTTTAATCTTCATTTTGATTCCTCCTTAAATTCACCGGTAATAAACTCGGAATATGGAAGTGTCTTAATCCAATCGCAGAACGTAACACGCCACTCATCCTGCTTGTGGTTCTTGCGCTGTTGGTACATATGGGCAAGCACCTGATAGTTAAGCAGTTCTGTACGCTTCTGATTGTAAGAGCTCGGAAGAAGCTGGATCATCTGCCACCAAATATCTTTCGCAGGGAGACCTGTTTCTTCCTCGGTTTTAAGCGCCGTCAAATATTTTTCACGTTCATGATTAAGAGCATTGCAAGTCATCTGCAGAAGACCTTTGGGCGTATAATAGCATGTTGCGCCATCAACATCAACTGCTGTCAGAGCACGATCCTTAGAAATATCGTCTCGTTCTTCATAAGGAGTCATGTCGTCCGGTCCAAATAAGTGCTCATGACTGAAATCATCAATGGTAAACTCTTTTGCAGCAATCTTATGCATCGTAGAACAAGAGTTACCAACAGTTCCTACCTTATAGGTGTCAAATTCCTTCCACCAATATAAAGGTGCTGTGATATCGCAAGTAACGATAATCATACGAAACAGTTTTGCGTGTTCGTCACCAGCAAGTCGAAGCTGTTTCATACGCTCATAGTCATTCGGTCCAATGACAGGAAACGGCATACAGGGAGTCCATTGGTATGCAGTCACACCGGGGGCGATCTCATTGGCTTTTAAGACCATGTTCTTCATGACGGTATCGCTACGGTCCCAAGAGTTCATCGGATTACGCATACCGCGAATAGCTGCTTCCCAGCAATAAGTTTCAGTTTTTTCAATTTTCAGCATTTTCAGCTTCCTTTCAAAATGGCAATTCCGAGCATACAAATCCAGCAGCATGGCAATGACCACCGCCGCCGTGCTTCTTACAAATCTCAGAGACATTCGCCGTTGTGGAATACATACTAACGGTATATTTTTCACCATTAAACGCAAACGGCATAAATGCATCGTATTTTCCAGTCGGCAAGCTCTTGAAATATTCGCTATTGCAATTCCCGAGATTCACAGCAAAACACGTCAAACCTTCAAATTTTATTTCAAAACCAAACCGTTGCAAATATTCCTTCGCCCAGCCGTCACGGTATTTGATCATGATGCTTCCTACGTCAGCCATCTTGTATTCAGCAGGTATTTCAGATGGGGTAGTGCGGAGGAATCGATCCCAATTGATGCTGCCCGGATTAAAATCATAACAATTGAATGCAGTAATGAACTGCCTTGTCGTGTCACCATAATCAAACTTCCAGACATCCCAGTCAGCAATCAGCTTAGTAAATAGAGGTGCGTCTTCCGTCATGGAGATATCAAACGGCGTAATCTCACCCGAACCACGATCCGTCATGTGATGCAGATAACAATACGTCAACATACATCCAGCGATCCCGTCATATCGAACACCACGAATGTTATGCTCGAATCCATCGTACTTTTCAATTGCGGTCTTATGATGGTCGATCCAGGTAACATCAGTCGTAATGGTCAACAGTTGCCGCATCTCGTCCGGAGAGATCGAATAGTCAACAATATAAATCTGCTCATTGGGGTTGATCGTATCTATCGGAAACGTCTTCTCATAGCTCATCTCGATGAAATCTTGCCCCATATTCGAATCAGTCAATCCCGCACTTAAATGCACCCAGAATCCGGCGCACTTACCATCCGCATCATTGTGATAGAAACATTTCATATTTTTTCTCCTTTCGAATATGTCGTACTGTTTCTTTTATTCGGCATTTTCAGCTTCCTCCATCCATTTCTTTCCAAATTTGACTTTTTCCATATCAGTTAATGCATGCGAACACGCGTATTGGTTAAGTTCGCAAAAACAACACATGCACCCATGCGTTAATGCAAAGCATCGATTGCTCAATGCACGACAATCTTCTTTCAAGGCATTCGTATCATCTGTATAATTTCTTGTAAGATCCTTTACCATCTGACGCAGTCGTGCATTTTCCTCCTTCAAACTTGCATTTTCCTTTGTTGCATCGGATGCCATAGCTTCTCGTAGTTCATTAAGATTCATAGTTGCCTCCTTTATAGCGGCATTCTTTCCATTTTGACCGCATGACTTTTACAATTCGACAAATGTTGGATCGCGTCATCCCTAATTGATTGCTTGCATATGCTTGAGTCTTTCCGTCCATTAAATATTTAAGCACTGTAATTTCTCGTTCATCAAGGCATCGAACAAATTCTTGAATATACATTGGCGTATAGTCATCCTCGTAAGCAAGAATATCCTCAATTGTGAGAGGGTCATCTCGCCTATCACTATTTGCAAGAACCGTATGAAGCGAAATATCTTTTGCATATTTATTCTGCCTTCGTAAGTCCATGAGAATTTCATTAAATATGCACCTTGTTGCGTATGTTGAGAACGTATTCCCCATAGATTCGTCAAATGAATCAACCGCTTTGATTAGCCCAATATATCCATTTTGAATAACATCTTGATTGGCTGTATATTGTGGAAAATGTTTATGGACAATATAATGAACTAAGTTCATATTGCCTATAATTTTTTGTTCTCGATCCGTCATGGCGTTTTAGCCTCTTGTTTCTCCGCATAAATATGACTCACATTCATTAAGATATATTTAATGGATTCATCGTCCATAAATTCAGAGTTCTGCTTATTGATCACCAGACTTGTGTACTTTTCGCCATCGATATCATGAGCGATATTAAGCGTCCCTACAAATTTTAAAGTTTTTGTTGTTGCATTCACGCCAATGATGTATCCAGCAACTGTGCAAAGAATCATGGTCACACCGATCAATAAAATCTCAAGAATCAATTTCATTCACCTCCATCCATTTTTCAAGTTTTCCATAGCATTCCGGGCAAAGATCTATGCAAGAACGATGTGGATGATAAAGATCGGTGATTATATGATAGATATGCTCGCGGTCATCATACTTTTCTTCCATATCTTTGCATTCAAAGAATTTGCCGCATCGATCACATTTTAATGCTTGAGCCATATTATTCCCTCCATGTTTTATATTCTTGTTCAAGGTTTGGAAAATTATTCATAATATCTTGACGAAGATTGTTCATGACTTCCCATATTTTCATGTAGAATTGGACAGTTGTCGAAACCGGAATGATTTGATAGCTGCTTTTTCCGCATTTTGAAATCTGAATCTTAAGATCCGTGCCACCATTGAGTGAACAAAACTCAACGGACCAGCCAGTCAGAATACAATATGCTAATTCTCGTGTGACCCAATCTCTTGCGAGCTCTATGTTTTTCTCATTTATTTCTTTTTCATCATCCTCCATGTAGAGATCTATAGCATTCTTGAGATTTTTGATTGGGACAGGTTCTGACAAAGTCTGTGCATGAAGTTTGCAACAATCCGAGCTAAGTTCATCCCAAAACGAGATGCCGAGCAGTTGTTCTTTTTCAGCATGCAAAATTAATTTCTCAGTTACAAAAATAGTGTCCATATTTACCTCCAGAAAGAGGAGAGACCATGATCAGTCTCTCCAAATAGTTAGTTAGACTCTTCCATGTCGTCCTCTTTGTTTTTCATCTTCGCGGCAATTTCCGGGATAACTCTATCAGCAAGTGTCTGAAGTGTGATCACTCCAACAATCGCTCCGATAGAATACCAGAAACCCCTCTTAAAATCGTTAAACATAACAGAATTCCTCCTTTCCATAAACTACCTTGAAAATATCGCGAAAAGCTAAGAGGCCGTTATTACAGCCTCCTGCTTTGCAGAGTTAACTTCTCATTACTATAGTGTGAGCATCGGGATACGCTTCCTTGAAATCTTTCAGAAGTTCTACTAGCTCTCGTCTAGTGACTGAGATCCTGAATCCAGCAGCTCCCTGAAGACCTTCTGTATTCCAATCACCTGGACCGATGGCAACGCCATCATATCTAGAGATTGGGTATGCATAGTCTTCAGCAATCTCGCCGAACCTATAGGCCTCGTCCGTCAACACAAACCAGCTCTTCTTCAAAGCACCCTCATTCTTAATACCCATGATAATACCTCCATAAATATAATGTAGAGTTTCTCTCCATAATAGATGAGGATAATATCGCGAAAATAAAAGGAGAGGATACGTTAATCCTCATCCTCATTATAAATATCATCGTCTACCAATCCGTATTTAACCACTCGTAATGCGTCAACAATCATCCAAGCTATAAAGCTGATAATTGCAATGCATGCTCCAAATCCGAAAATTGCAGATAAAATATTCATATCATACACCTCCATAAAGGGATATGAAATATACGCGAAAAGAGAAAGAGGCCATTAAGCCTCAATCTCAAGAAAGTCCTTTTTAATATTCTCGATGTTGATTGTCAAGGTCATGCATGCCACGCCAAGTCCAAATACTACTGCAGAACCGATACCCATATAATAATGGATACCAATCATACCAGCAATAATCAAACTAATGCTAAGCATAGTCACAAATCTTTCCAAAGTAGTCATAAGAATACCTCCATAAAATTTATTTTCTTTCCATAAACTACCTTGAAAATATCGCGAAAAGGGAAAGGCCATGCTTTCCCTATAAGTGCTCAGATGTAATTCTGAAGACGCTCAACGATGAGGTCAGAATCAATGCTCATCATGCCAACTGCCTTACCATCTGCATCGCGTGCTACGATGTCCCAGAAGCAATCACCAGTAGCCAAGTGCTGAGCTTCGATCTCAACAGTAGTAACTTTGTCGCTATTGTCAAACACGTTCTCAGACTTGATGTACTTCATAACCGCTTCGTCAGCATCATAGTAGCTGATGTAGTTGATGGTAGTTGTATCAATGTCAGTATTCTTCTCATTGTTGTTCATCATAGTAATTACGCCAATAGCGCTTACAGTGATAACCATAACCATACCCAGAATAGCAATAACCTTTTTCATAATAATTCTCCTTTAAAATATGTTATTTTAGTTGTCTTTCTATTCCATAATATGGTATGTTTTTTACGCGAAAAAGAAAGAAGAGAGGGCTCGAAAGCCCCCTAATCATTTGGTAGGTCTAAAGATTTTTGCAAGAGTCTCTTTTGTTTTACAATGTTTTGACATCATCTTGACCACATCTTGAAATTCTTTTGCACCTGGGGCATTTGCATCGGCTAAATTCTTAGCCATGCTTTTAAAAATCCCATATGTTTGAGCATAAACCATCTCAGGTGGTGTCATCTCTTTGAAGTCAGATAGTAAATCTATTCGCTCTTGTTTTGTCATTAAAGTTCACCTCCGTAAAGGAGTATGAAATATACGCGAAAAAAGAAGAGACCATGATATATTCACGGTCTCCTCTTAGATGCTTTCTACTCTGTAGTCTCGCTATCATTTGCCGAATTATTCTTCCCAAATATCCCGCCATTATTATGTTCGAAAATATTCTCGATAACTTTGGCAGAAAGCGTCCCTAGCAAAACTACAATTGCCTGTTCAGACAAAGTTTCGATTGGGAACGGCTGGCTAAGAACAAATGTGGCATATGCAGCAAGAATATAAGATGTGCTAACCCAAATGAGTGCAAAGAATTGACCGGTTATGAAAAGCCACCGAGTAATCGATTTAAATCGTTTATTCAGAAAACAAAATATCTTTTTTCGGCAGGCAAATATAACCAAAATGCAAATGAAGATGGCCGCCAAGAAGCCAAGACCAAATGCGAAGAAGAGAGAGGGTGTCATTTCTTATCGCCATCCTCAACTTTGAGAATAACACTTTTCTTTTCGGTCAGTTCATCCATAGGGATAGAAAGCTTGGTTTTATAAGTAGCGCCCTGCATTTTGATTGTGCCATCACCGGGATACTTAGCAGCGCTCAGCCCAAGCAGCATGCCAATAAACACGGTGATTGCAGAAAGCGTACCTACAACTTGTTCGCAATAGGGAAGGCCCCAAATCCCCGAGATGGCAAAATAGAGCGTACCTAATCCGGGAAGCAAGATCTGAGCGATCCATTTCAGTGTATCATACACTTTGTTACTTAGAGTCATTTTGAACACCTCATTTATTAGGATTTGGTTTCATGGGTAATGTGCGAACAACATCCATGACTCGTTTGGCTGATCCGTTTCCGCCCGCCTTTTCATACGGGTTAAACAGATAGTCATTGAGATTTTCATACTCATCCTGGTATATGTAACCCCGCTCAATGTATTGCATACCAAGTTCTACAATACGATCATGAGCAAGGCCTACCAGTAATTTTGTTTTGGCGTCTTTTTTATTAATGTGCATCTGAATCAAAGTCCAAAAGCCACCTGAAGCGAGGACAGACGCCAAAATAGTAAAGAACATCTGAATATACGGGTTCATAAAGAGACACTCCTCACACAACCAGTCGCTCCAGTTCATAAGGAATGAATGACCAGGCTTCTTCACCCAATACAGTGCTTGCTATCTGGAAGATCTGAAGCCCATAATCTGCAATAAAATTACAGACCCATTCCTCAGCATCAATCCATAAATGCCGCGGGACTGCCCGGTGAACATCATCGAGCAGCCCGTAGCTAAACATGACCACATGGCCAAGTTCATGCAATAGCACTGTTGTGAAAAAGCTTCCTTCTAACGTATCGAGTAAATACACAGTTCGAGTTATCGGGTCAGTTGTAGCGACGGTTCGCGTACCTGTCTTCTCGATCAACATCGGACTTGCATATGGGACTCGTTTGATACGCCATAAGTACCCATTTACAAAGAAACTATCCATGACTTGGCTGTTAGTTCATTTCCTGAAGTAAAGCGGAGAAATCTTTCTTCATCTTCTCCCTCAGGTCGGGGTCGGCATCATGCCACATATCACGTAGTGTAGCAATTGTCTCCCCAATGTGCATTTTTGCACTTGTGGACATTTCCATCCGATCTGCATCAGACTTCGTAGCATTGTAGTGCCGTCTGGCATCGAGATACTTATCCCAATTTCGACCCATTTCGCTGGTGGTCGCATGGCGGCCAGAATAACCCATCCGAGCATACACATCATACTCATCAGGATCCCAACGACGGTCCATCTCAGGAAGGACGCGCATCATGCCGGAACGACCCATTTTGAATCGTTCGTCGCCCTCATGATCCTCCATGGTGCCGATCTTCTCTTCGTAATACTTACGTTTGGCGCAATAATACTCCATTTCGTAAGTATCTTTGATCATATCGACGACTTCTCCAAGTTCCTGTGCATTGATTTCGGACGGATTGCTACTCATGGCCTCTTTGGTCCAACTCATGAGTTTTTCACGCATCATGCAAATATCATAGTTCGCCATAACTGTACCCCCTTAAGATACTCTCTTGATATACAAGAGAGGATTCGTAGAGATGACCACAGGAACAGCACCAGTATTGGTGACAGTCAAGCGATCAAAGTCACAGCAGTTGACAGAGATCAGATCAGAGATGGTGATGCTATCGAATGCATTTGCGGTAGTAATCTGGCGAACCATCGTGGATTCGGGCAGAGTATCTCCACCAATTGCAAAAGAAAGCTGTGCCACGCCAACGGCCTCAGTCGTTACATTTGCCTGGAAGAAGGCTTCATAGCATGCCGGGCGCTTGCAAAGCTTTACGCTACCGGTTCCAAGGCGGAAGCATTCCGCACAGCCGCTCCTCTTCACAATCGTGGAGAAGGTAACAGACTGGCCAGGCTGTACCGTCTGAGCAGTAAGATTCGTGAGTTTAATCATCGAAATATACCTCCATTTCACTCATTTTGAATTTTTGAGGGGGCCTTCCGAAGAAAGCCCACCTCAGCACAGTTAATTGCAGGCGCAATTGCAGCCGCAATTACCCTTCAACTGGGAGACAATGTTTTCGGTCTGATTACGCTGGGAAATACCCAGGTTCAGCTGATTGATCAGGAGATCCTTGTCGGCGAGCTGGGCCTTCAGCCGGTCGATCTCCTGCTGGGTCAGACGATCGGACAGAGCACGGAAATTCGCGTTGTCGTTCTGAACAATCTGCTGACCAACTTCGTGAATGGCAGTCTTAATTGCGCATGCATCAGTCGCCATATCATACCGCACCTGCGCGATAGACTGACGATTCTCGCAGCAGCAATCAGCCAACTGCCGGGAAAGTGCGTTAGTGTCCTGCATGTTTGCGATACCCATCTGGGTAAGCGCATTCTGGATTCCGAACCCAGTCGTAGAGATATTCTGATTGATCGTGTTCATCTGGGCAAGCTGATCATAGCCAAGGGAGCAGATACCGCTATTGATGCCATCAAGCTTGCTGATAATACCGGAGGTATCAAAGCCACGCTGAATATCGCCAGCAGTAGCGCACTGGCAATCACCGCCACCAGCGCCATATCCGCCTCTGCCCCAGCCAAACAGTGCAAACAGAATGATCAGAATCCACCAGCCATTGTTTCCGCCCCAGCCATCATCGCCGTTGTTGTTTCTAGTTACGGCCGCAATATCGGCCAAACTCGGTGCGCTCATGTTGAACATAGAATGATCCTCCTTGAAAAATAAAATATTTTACAAAACGAGTTTCATCTAAGGCCGCGCGCTCCCCGGAATCAACTCGTAGTGTACGATTTCAATTACGGGATTCTAAAAAACGACTTTGCTTGCTGAAGAGCTTCCTGCTCAGATACGCCAAAAGACTGACAAAGGTTTTTCGCCATCTGCTGTCCCTGGGCAATATCTCCTCGTTGCATGATGTCCATGAAAGCTCGTGCCTGAGGATTTTTCTGAAAACTCGGATCGGAGGAAATTCGATTCATCGCCATCTGGGCAAGAGCCATAATAGGATTATTCATGTTTTGCCTCCTCTTCAACGGATTGCTTGGTAGTACGTGAGGACTTTTGATTTGGCTGAGAGGACGTAAGCATCTTTTCGAGCTTGTCCAGCCTCTCATTTAAAGCCATTTTGAATTCCTCAAATCTCGGGTCAGGCGCAGGCTCTGCATTGGGGTTCATGCGCTGATAGATTTCTGTCTGAATGGAGCCATTGCTATTCCAAGCCTTCAAGATTACATGAGAGTAATCCGAAGACGGGAATACTGCAACAGTACCATCCATAGGAATCTCAGATGCCCGAATATCATCTGGGGAATTCACGACTCGACCTGGGAGATATGTTGGTCTCGGAGGAGGAGTCTGCTGAGGAGTTTGCTGAAAGATACGCTCATTGATTTGAGGCGCTTGCGGAGAATATGCCATCTGTCTTTGAGCAGCCGTCCAGCCTGCTTCGAACGCTTGTCTGTCATTCATAGGAGCTGGACTACCTGTATTGAACCATTGGTTTTGATCCATAGTAACGTCTCCTTATGTTTGTTTTTCAGATGTTCGTGCTGAGAGATTTTACCGAATCTTGATGCGCTTGTAGCAGTAGCCCTTGCTATCATAAGACAGCTCGAAGCCGCCAGCCGTAATGGTGGTGTCGGCACGAGAAGGATCGGGATCCATCATAGGGATGGGAGAACCATAATCGTAGCCGCCATAGGGCTCGGGTCTGGTAGAGATACGAATGTCCTTACCGTCAGATGCCTTGATGTACTTTTCCATAATTTTTGTCTCCTTTTTAAAATATTTATATGCACGATCTTTATGATCGAGAATATATAAGATATGCCTATTTAACTTTTATAAATGCATTGCATCCATCCAATTTGATATTTGGTAAATATGCACCGTAATTAGTTTTATTTCCAATTAAAAACCATTTATCATTTATGGTTTCATTAAAGTCATCGACTGGAACTAATGACGTTGCAACTCTGGCATGTACGGTAGCACTTGCTCCTTCAAGCTTGACAAGCACAGTATCTGTATTAATAGTTCCTATAATATATGCATATGCTTTTGAAGATTTGTCTCTGTTATTTTTATTGCCGAAAGTAAAATTAGAAGGAAGAACAATTTCTTTTCCATCTTTAAAAAGCCCGTTAGATAAATATTCATATAGGCCATTTTTAGTACCATATATTCCGTTTATCGTAACGTCTCTATCGTATCGCGTGTCAGATGTGTGATCGAATTTCGCTCCTACAGTCATCTTCTCATAATCCCTATAATTCGAATTTCCACTATAGGTGCATTGAACAAACATTTGGTTTCCATTATATAATGTGACTCCTCTAAATGGATACGCATATTTTGAAAAATGATTAGTGTACTGTTCATGCCAGGTTATGGATTCTGGGTTTTTGATATCGCCATATATATACCAAGAACTAAGTCGATCAGATCCGCCTGCCCACCATCCACCGAACACAAAATACGATTCGTTTGCATCCCATGTATCTATATGCTCGTAATAAGAATTTTCAAAATTGAATTTTTGTATAGAAAACGTATTCAAATCATCTTTGGATGTTATTGTATATATTGTCTGCGGATCGAGTGCCACAAATATCCAAGAACCATTCTGATAGGTTAATCCAACAACTCTAAACCGCTCTAATTGGCCACTCCCATCGCCAAATAGATGCGGTATGGTTTTTGTTATCATAGTATTAGAGTTGATATTGAATATATTTAGATTTAATACAGCATAGTTCTCATTTTCACCACCAGCTGCCTTTATGTATTCTACAACATATGGGCCATGGGCGCATGTCTGATCCACACTCGTTCCGGTTTCCAATTTCGTTGTTTTTGCCCAACCAGAATCTGGAGATGCTGTTTCTTCGATGACATTTCCATATTCCGGATATACTCCAAGATCGACAGAGCTTCCATCGCATTTAAGCCAGGAGTCACCAAGCGAATTTTTAATAGTAAGTTTGATATCACCGATTGACTCAATATCATCTCTTACTTTTTTTAGTTTAGCTGGGGTAATCCATTTGCTATCATCAGTTCCTAAAAGAACATCAGAATCTGTAGCTTTGTCAACAATTTTAACCCTTTCATCAATCTGCCTCTGAAGATTGGCAGCAACATTGCCAGAAAGTTGAGCCTGGACATTTGCAAACCATGCATTAAATTCTGCATCCCACTGGTTAAACAGTGCCGTGATATCAGTCTGCTGAAGGACAGACGTAATAAAGGGGCAAGTTTCCTTACCGACGTTTACTTCGATCTTATCAGCAGTGATACTAGTCACACCAGCACCGATAGTTATATAACCAAGTGCATATTGATGCAGAGTTTCTGTATTGGCCAATGCAGGTTTTGCAGGATTGGCAGAGGGAGTGCCCTTAATCACCTTAATGGTATTTGCGCGCGTACTAACTGCAGAGTTAATCTCCACAGCAACAGCATCGATTCGAGTAAGGCTTACGTCAGCTGCCTCAATATCCAGAGGAAGCAGAGCATCATTCAGCGTCCAAGTGCTATTAAACCAGCACTTACCAGTCTTCACAACAACCTGCATCCCGGTTCCCGCAATCGGCATCAAAGACCCGCCAATAGATGCGAACACGCCATCTGTAATAATTCCATTAAATATGGAACTCATTTGCTCAGCATTGTAAACTCGATCCTTATTTAGCGAGTTATAAAAGCCATAAGTTACAGCCATAAAGAACCTCCTTTACCCAATAGTTTCATCCTCCGTGGACGTAAAAGTAGGAGTAATCGTGATACCATTTGCATCCTGAGAAAATACAATTTCAGAAATGTAAACTGTACCAGTAATTCCGAATTCATTTTCGACCTGAACAATATCACCTATGTTGAAATCTTCTCTATAGATATACTGTCTGGTTGCTTCCAGTTCGCCTTCAAAAGCAGTAGTTGTCTGATGTTCGCCAAGTTCTGCAATGGCTTTTTCTTTATTAACAGCATTCCAGGTAGCATATTCGCCACCTTGTTCGCCATCGTTTACACCGCCATTGTCAATGAACATTTCTCTTCGAGCGAGTCCGCTTGGTGTCGCCGTTTCCGAATACTGCCAAGTAACAACCTCAGCTTCTTCGTAAGTTGTCTGCTCCTCAACCACCCATTCACCATTGTCATCTTTGTACTTGTTTTGAAGAATAACTTCTTTCTGATAAGTTCCAACAGCATAAATGCTATTCTTATAGGACTTAAAAGACTTGATGTAGTTCGAATTCAAAAGGTTTTCAAAAGATGGAGAGAATGTGACATAAGGATTTACAGACTGTGCATAAGATCGATCAACGCCAACATAAAGCTCGAACTCGAAGCCACCAGCGCCTTTAGGAAGAATTCGCCAGCCGACTTTGTTTGCTTGGCAAAGACTACAGACTACATCATAGACGTTTTCACCACGAATGCTTAATTCTGAAATTGAGATACTGGTAATTCGAGAATCCGAGCTGGTCTTTAAAGAGAATCCAGGGATTCGTCTTGTTCCACCAGAAGAAATAACCTCATTTTGAATAATTGCAAAGAGCACACTCTGCAAATTTCCAGAGAAATTCTGAGAGCTTGTAACAATGCGTCGATCCAAAATGCTTTCAAGACTTCTTCCGGTCACAATTAGCTGTGGACCTTCCTCAGCATCTGTTTCGATCTCAACAGTCTCAATGACCATCAACCGATCACTGTCTCGATTCCAAAGATAATTACCAATCTGCATGGCCTGAATATAATCAAGCCGAACAGGCGTATAAATCTCGAAATCGCCAGCTTCATCATACCGAACTGTCCAAATGGCTGAAGTGAATGTATCAATCATGGTGATACCGTCATAGTTCTTGTCTAAGACCATGAATTCCATAATTAGATACCTCCATAAGCATTTCGATAGGAAAATACCATTGCAATATTGGAAATGCCTTCTTTTACTGTAAAGTTAAAGACATTCTTTCCAACTGAGATCTGGAACCAGTCAGCAAGTTTCTCAATAGCAGAAATTGCATTGGTATACTTGCCGTCATGCAAGACCTGAACATATTTATCTCCGCTAACTGTGGAAATAATGATGTCATCGCCATTTGAGTATTCTCGTCCAATCAATGTCTTGATACGATCCAGATCGATCTTGATAGACTCATGCGTCTCAACATTGTACACAACAATTGGTCCAGTCACTTTTCCAAGAGAATGAATTGTGATGAGAACGCCAGTGTCAACGTCCCCATGATAATCAAGAATGGATCTTGTATCAAGATTGATAATACCGAACTCGATGAGATCTTCTTCTAAAGACTCATTAGACCAAGGGAATTCGAAGTTTGGTGTCACTGTTGCGAACTGGGTTACACTTGGGTAAGGATCGTAGAAAAATGGATCCAGACAGAGGATCGAAATCTGTGCGCCTTCCTCTCGAGAGAAAATATCCGGTGTATTAGACTCCACATAGCCCTTCGTTTCCAAAGAACGGTTGTCAGTTTCAACACGGATCGTAACTTCTTTTTTCAAAGGAAAGTACTTATAGGTTTTCTGTCGAACATCTTCAATCGTCGGTGCAAACATGAACTGCAGATTGAAGACAATATTACGGGTACTGGCCCGTGCAGACGAGTAAAGAGCCCCATCTGCCGTGGCCAGATCCGTTGAATTGATGTTAGCTTTCGGGGGTCCCAGGCCAGTAATACTCTTAACAATCAGCCCCGATTTTTCAGGATGAAAGAGATCCAGCTCGAGAGATTCGCCCTTCGGATTGATTACCGTGATGGACTTGATCATACCTTAGAAATCGCCTCCTTGAAAGCAGTAAACTGATTGTTAGTATTGCGATAGATCTCAGAGCGGCTGAGGGACTTCGGAGAATAGTTATTCTGCACGAACTCAACCACCTGAGGCCCATTTTGATTATTCTGCGGGACCGGCTGCTTTATACCGTTTTCATGAGAACTCAGAGAACTCGCAACGGCATTTACACGAGCGCCGGTTACATAAGTACTGATAACCGGTGTCTTCATCGAGCCGAGTTTATTAAACCCAGAGCGAACATGCGTCAAATCGACAACAGGAGCGATCTGCGGATGAAGCGTCGGGTCGGTATCAATGATATCGGCAAGTTGTCCGATCGTATCTCTTGCAGCAGCAATTGTCTCCTCAGAGACACGAGTCGCAGACCGAGAAACTTCACCTTCCATGTTCTGGAAACCAATCGACATACCAAGGCCTGCCATCTCGCCAAGCCACATGAACTTACGAGAAGGAGAATGAGAATCGATGGCAACCTGAACAGCAGAGAATGCCGCATTAGCAACTGCAGCAGCAGCTGTCGCGATCTCATCAGTCTTAGAAAGGATGCCCTGTTTAAAACCTTCTGCACACATTTGGCCAAGCGTGTACCATTGACCAGAATCCTGTGTAAGTTGATTCTTACCGGCAGTCGTCAAAGCCTGTGCACCAGCAGCTACAGCAGAGGTCGTCGTTACCATACCATTACCAATCGAGGTGGCATATTGGACGCCATATGCCTGAAAACTCGGATTAAGAGCTCCAAGAGTAGATTCTGCAGTAGCAAGATAAGTGTCAGAAACTGTATTCATAGCGGTGGAGACCGCACTGGTTACAGAATCAGTCATCGTCTGAGTTGTATTCTTCAGGTTATAACCCGTACGCTCAGCCGCGGCAGCCGAAATCTGCTCCATCGTAAAGCCCATTTTAAGAAGATCATCCTGAGATTCAGCAATATACTGCGCATATGCGACCATAGCATCAGTCGAGTTGTCGGCAACCGTGTTACGAGACTCGTCAAGCTTACTCATTAGATTTGCAAGATCGATTTGTTCCTGCAAAAGCTGCTGATAGGCCTTCTTAGCATCTTCGCTTGTCTTGCCCATCTTCTTGACAGTGTACTCATATTTCTGGTTTGCCTGATCAACTTTCTCATTTTGAATTTTGATCTTCTCAGTAATGACTTCAGTTTCCTTAGCCTTCTTATCCTGCTCAGAAGCAGTCTTGCCAATCGTTGCTTCCCAAAGTTCCTGCTCCAAATCAATCGTGGAAAGATCCAAATCCAGATCGGAAAGCTTCGATTCGAATGCTGTTAGGAATGCATCCGCAGCCTTTGTACCAGAAGCAGAGAATGCACCAGATGAATTATTGGTTGCTTGCGTAACTGTATCAGTAAGGGTATTGGTAAGAGTATTAGTAAGATTAGAAGCTGCAGAATTAGTCTCACTAGTATCGAATCCGAGACCAAAAAGCCCGACAAGACCGCCATTCTTATCAACACCAGAATATTCGTCATCGACAGCCCCAGTAACTTTTCTAGCAGTATCCTTAGCCCATCCTTTCAGATCTGTCCCAGCTTTTTCAATACCCTGAAGCATACGGCTACCCATATAGGCACCAGCAGATTCGGCCTTATCGCCATTTGCAATAGCACCTTTCGCTAGTTCGGCCGCCGCTTTGGCAGGCTTTTCTTCGAACTTCCCATTGGTTGCCGAATCGTATCCCTCGAGAGTTTTATTGCCAAGATTTTCGCCAGGGGCTTTTGCTTCCTCGCTTTCAGTTGGCAAGAACAAACCCTTAATAGCATCCCATCCAGCAGCGATCATCTCAGTCCACGGAGAATGCCATCCAGTAACATTTCGGAAACCATTCAGAAATGCATTACCGAGATTAGCACCACTAGTCTTAACAGTCTCAAGAGATTCGTTACCGGCAACACCTTCCAAGAATCCGGCAACGCAATCTTGACCGGCCTGACGGAATTGCTCAATATACTCACGAAGTGCTGCGATGGATTGAACAACATTTTGGCAAAGTACATCAAGCGGTGTCGGGTCTTGAACCTGAGAAGTATAAGAGAAGAACTGCCACAAATTCCAACCAAAGTTAGAAATTTCAGAGCTGAATTCCGTAAGAGTCTTCATGCCGACTTCTTGAATCTCAGGAAGAAATGCGATCAATCGGCGCAAATCAGTAATGATATTGTTTGTGGCAGCATTATTTATCTGGATTCCAGAGAGATTCTGATAATACTTAGCAATATGCCCGCCAAACTTAGCAACAGTTTCACCGAAATTATCAAGGTTCTGCTTGCCAACAAACCGAGCCAGGATATTATCCTCAGGAAGGGAATTAGCAATACTGACAAGAGCTCGAGCACCAGCTACTGATTGTTGCATAATAGAGAAATCAACACCGCTGATGCTTCTACTATATGCTGCCATTGATTGACCGAACATCTCAAGCTGATAGCCAAATACAGCAAGGCTCTGTTTTCCAAAGAAGAAACCAAAGATACTCCAATCAGGAATTGTATTTGCGATTTCGACCAAAGCTCGTGCACCAGGCAGGGAATTCGCAATGGCCGTATTATCGCAAAGCTTGACAGCAAGAGAATATCCAGTTAATGCTGCACCGAACAGAACCAACTGAAGACCAAAACCAGCAAGATTTTGAGTTCCAGTAAAGAGTTTGAAGAGACCGCCTTGTTTCGGAATTGTATTTGCAATCTCGACGAGAGCATTTACTGCAGGAAGAGATGCAGTGATGGCATCTATATCGCATCCCACAAGACCCTGACTATAAGCAGTAAGCGACTGACCAAGCAATCCGCATTGCATTTTGAATTGTTCGAGGTTCGGTGCACCAACAAAAACTTTGAAGAGTCCAACAGTTGCCAAAATGGCTAACCCACCAGCAAATGCAATCACTGCCTTAATGCCGGAACTAACTTGGTCAAACTTCACATTGGCCATAGAATCATTGAATGCTTTAATGGATTCGCCAAGGATCGTTATGGATGTTCCGATACCACCGGCAACAAACCCTGCAATGAGGTTTCCAAGTGCCTGAGAAATCGTCAGGCATTTTTGTGGGAGATCATCAGGAACATTTAGACTATTGATAATAGCAAGAATGACCCCAAGTGTTGTGCATACTCCAACAAGAGCTAGCAAAACAATGCCGATACCAGCAAGAGATGCTACTCCGCCAGAACCTAGTGCGATTAAGCCTACAGACGACTTCGACAATGCGACTGCCATGACGGACAATCCCACTGCTAATGTAGTAACACCAGTAGCGGCTTCTATTGCTTGGCCAAGATTTGGCGCCAGAGTAACAAGCAACCCCAAAATTGTTGCAAGTCCTCCAACAGCAAGCGTTAGAATGGCTATGGACTTAATACTTATTTCAGCTTTGCTAGTAAGCGCGCCCATAACGCCAAATGCTACAAGCATCGCAGAAAGACCATATGTAGCTGTTTTGAATGTCTCTGGGCTATCTTTCATAGCGATACTCAAAGCAGCGACCATAGTACCCAAGGCAACTGCTGCAATAGTCATAGCTGTGATACTCTTACTCATATCTTTTGCCTTAGCAGTGGCATAAATCATTGCAATAAAGATTGCAGAAAGACCGGCAACATAGGCAAGACCTTTGATCATAGCGCCAGTGTCAAGATACCCAACAATGCCACCGATAACGGCAAGAACGCCAATAGCAGCAGATGCGGCAAGAAGCGTCACAGAAACCTTGTGAGCATCTTTTCCAGCAAATTTGGAGAATGCAATCAAACCGCCCATAAATATGGTTAAGAATCCAATCGCGGCGATTCCCTTAACCAATGTCTGTGTTTTAAAGTTTCCGAGTAGCGCAACAGCCGCCATGATCGCATAAATTCCAAGACCGATGCCGCCCATGAGAGCACCCGCCTTAGCAGCATTAGTACCCGCAAGATTCGTTGCTGCAAATACAGCAGCCAAAGCAGCGATCATTAGTCCAAGTTTCTTAATTACGCCCCAGATATCGTCTATATCATAGTTCTCAAGTTTCTGGATAAGTTTCAGCACGGCAGACAATGCAAGTACTGTCGTAAGAATTGCACCGGCACTTTTCAGTTGAGAAGTTCCTTTCAACTTACTAAGAGCAACCGATAGTGCTATTACAGATCCAGTCGCCAAAACTAGAGCATTGATGACAGAGTTGATATCTCTAAAAGAAATATCAGAAATATTCTTAAGTGCTTTTGCAATAATGTATATCGAAGCAGACATTGCTAGGATGTTCGCAGCAGCACTATTAAGAACTCCAGTATTTCCAACAGATGCAGTCAAAAGACCCATCTTATTGGTCATCAATGTCGCTGCCGTAGCAAGTGTTCCTACAAGAACACTGATAGCAAGAACATTATCTAAAAGGATATTCGGGTCCATATCTTCAAGCATCTTAAATGCAGATGCAAGGAGAAGCAGACTTCCGGCCAATGCAGCGACGACTTTAGCAAGAATACTTGCTGCAGCCGCACCAGTTGCAGCCAATGTTGGCATCATCGTAAGTGCCTTAACAAAGATTCCAAACGCTACCATAGTAGCAGTCAACATAACTGCTGCATTTTGAAGTTTGTCAGTCGGCAGTAAAGCAAGAACAGTCAAAGAAGCTGCCAAGATGGCAACGGCTTTTGCCATTTTCACATAGTTTGGTGCATTTATGGAATTTTTAACAGCATCAAACATACCTGCAACAGATGTCATGACTTTATTGACACCTGTCATAAGACCAGCGAAGCCACCAGTAAGATTACCAATTGCTGTAGCAAATTGGGTCATTACCTTTGTAAAGTTATTGACAGACTGGATGATTCCAAAGCCAAAAGCAATACTTAAAAGTGCTCCCCAAGGAACATCCTTAAGCCAACCCCTAAGTGTATTAAACACAATGGAAATTCGTCTAGTTAGATTATCAAAACTTGCACCAGTTTTATCACAGACACTTTCAACAGTAGATTTGAAACTTTCAAGAAGACCATTGGTGTCAGTAATATTAGTTGTAAGTCCTTTAAACCAACTCCATGCATCTTTTCCGATTTGACTAAAGATCCCAATCAAATTAGGAAATGTTAGTTTATCAATCCCTTTTATTTTGGAAACTGTTTCAGAAATGTAATTAAGAAGTTTCAAAGCTGCTCCGGCACTTGCCTCAATAGTAGTTACCAAAAGCTTAAACGCTGTCTGTCCAATCTTGCTGTTCTTAAATTGAATAAAGAGATTCTTAAGAAATTCGATAAGTTTCTTAGCGCCGGAACCAATCTTTTCAAAGCCAATACTGAGTTTTTCGCCAGATAGGATCATGTTCCTAAAACCATAAAGCAAATCGCCAACGGCGCCAAGTATTTCAAGAACCAGATCACCAAAGCTACCCAATTCTGGAGCAACTAGATTCTTAATAGTATTTCCAAGCTGTTTAAGTGTACTAAAAAGAATGTCAAATACTGAAAACACGCCACGAGCAGCTCTACGAAGATTTGTCATCTGACGAGAATTCAATTGCAGAGCTTTCATCAGATTTTTGAAACCATTCGTGAAATTCAAAAGATCCTGACTCGTTTTGGCAGGGAAAATATCTCGGAATGCATCTTTAAAAGGCTTAATGACACGAAGGATGGCCTCCATCGTTTCATTGATGCCTTCAAGCATGGTCTTTCGGCCGCCGCCTTCACGCCAGCCCTCAAACAGTTCATTACGAACATCGCCGGATGCAGCAAAGACTTCGTAAAGAACATTGGCAAGGTTTGTCCAAAGCTTTTTAGCTTCTTCGTAGTCACCAAATATCAATTCGAAGGTCTTCATCCAGCCAGTAGACACTGCATCAGACGTTGCAGAAATAGCTTCTGCAAATGTCTTAGCTTCCTGTGCAGACTGAAAAGACTTTCGGCCAAGCTCATAGGTGGAAGAACTTAATTCATCCAGATATCCACGAAGTTCTTCTACATCAACGCCGGTCATACTGGCATAAGCCTGAAGATCAAGTGTTCCTTCTGCATACTTATCTAAGGCCGAAAGCAATTGTGTAGCAGTTAAATCTGTAGCGGAAGCCACTTCATAAAGTTTATTTGTAAATCCGCCATAACGATCCAAAACATTTAGCAAAACATCCGATGTAAACCATGCATCGGAGAGTGCATTATTGAAATTCTGAACGCTAACGGCATTATTCTTCATGGTAACGTAAGTTCCGTCACCCTTTTTCTTAAGCTTTCCAAGTGCAACAGCTGCTTCAATTGCATTTTCTTTGAATTCCGCGGTAGCCATGTTTGCATTCTCGATAGATTTCCAGTCAATCAACTTAACTGCACCAGTCGACAATGCTTGTGAAAGGTTATACATAGCACGGCTAGCTTCATTGGCATTGGCACCAGAGCGAGCGGCCCAAGTAGCAATGCCCTGCATAGCCGTAACAGATCGATCAAGTTTAATGCCATTGGAAGTAAACTTACCAATGCTTCCGACCATTTCGACAAAGTTATAAGAGGTTTCATCAGTGAACCAGTTTAACTTTTCCAGCTGGCTATTAACGTAATTCATCTGAACTCCAGTATCTTTGAAGTCCTTAGATGTTGCCGCCATAATGGTCTGAACAGCGCTTGTCTTTTCAGCATACTTATCCCAGCCAGCATTAACCTGGTCAAGTGTCATGCTGTTGACAAAACGCTTTGTTGTATCAATAAGGGCATTGGTGGCACGATTTACAAGTGTAGCTTTTGCTATCATAGTTGTAAGTCCGCCGTTAATTCCCTCAATAGCTTTCAAAAGAGGATTTGCATCTACCTCTTTGAAAGATTCATTTACTTTGTCAAGATTTTTCGAAGCGCCAGAAAACTTTAAAGCATTTTTAAGTCGATCTAGAGTAGATAAACTTTTACTTGCTTTCTTTTCAAACTCTTCATTGTCAAATCGCATTTGTACAACGCGATTATCAACTGTTGTAGACATTATCTTCTAACCTCCTCCCACAGTTCCTTAGAGAGTTCATCAAATATCGGCCGAATGGCTGGATTAATGATGTCATAGCCCTCGACATATCCGCCAGTGCCAGTCGCATGCCCATACTGGAGGAGGATGATCACAGGGGTTCCTTTGCCGCCAAATGCGTAGCCATCAATTGTGTTGGTATTATACCATTCAATCGAGATGCCCTGCGAATCATTTTGAATTTTATAACCCCAGGACTCAGCAGTTATACCTGAATCTACTGGGGTCGCACGAATCAGAGCTTCTAATCCGCGTCTAGCATATGCATCGAGAATGGGGCGATAGTCTTTGGACGCCAAGCCTTTTAAGTACTTCTCGGTATTGTTAAAATTTCCACGTGTCCTAATGGCTATCACCCGCATTCTCCTTTCTTAAGGCCGCTTAACTCCAGCGAGCCTTTACTTCTCGAACATCTACATGAACAAATTTTTTGTAAAGACCGACACCACCGGAATTTCCGAGTTTATTGTCAAACCAATCATAAATCGTCTTAACAGGAACGCCGGAAATATAAATGTCTGCTGCAGTGCCATACTTATGTTGGCTGTATTCTGCACCACCGATCTTTTTATTGTAAGGTTCTGTTCGATAAGCCGAGTTAATGACAATCGGCTTCTTGAAGTATTCTCGAGCTTCCTGCAAGAGTTTAACCAATGCCGGTGCTACAAATATGGTATCAGTATTATCCTTGCAACGAAACTCTTTAACTTTAAAGTTAGAAGAAAGTTTCTTTTCACCATCTTTCTTCCAGCTATATGCATAAATAGGGATCATAGGTTTCTCCCCCTTTGGTTCGTCAACCTCAGTTTCTGCAACTTCGGAAATGATGACATATACCGAGATGGTTCTTGATGGCTTGATAATTCGAGTAGAATCTCTAAAAGCCGTGGAGGCTCCGCCATCGCCGATCAGAGCATAATTCCAGCCTTTCTTATATAGAAGGTTCTGGAAATCCCACAATCCAATTTTAGATTCGATTCCGAATACAAAATTGTTCCCTTTAAAGCCGAAAGCGGGACGACTAGTCAAACGAGGTCTCGCTTTGGTACCATCAGCATCTACATGTGATGTGAGATCTTTTCTCTTTTTGCCATTTGGAATGACAACTGTATTTGTAAAGTAACTATTGAACTCATCATGCGGCAGAATGCCCCATTCTGGATTGCCATTCTTTTTCCAGCCAATGCCAAATTCATTGTATCTAGGCCGGTACAATGTGGTCCCATCAATCTTAGTATGTGCAAGAGGGTTTCTTGTTGACATATTAAAGAAAGGGCCATTCATGATCGTTACATTCGGGCCGCCATACAATTCCCACATCTTCGAAAGTGTATACTTCGTTTTCCGATTGTCGATTAGTCGGATTCGGCATTTATTCACTGGGATAGACTTATAAATTGCCATAAGATTACCCTTTCGTTCCTAGTTTTCTTCTACGCTCAGCGTTCAACTTAGAATAGTCTCGAGCAGTCTCTTTCTTAGATTTCTTCTTCGGATTCTGCTGTTCATTGCAAACTTCAATTAGCATCATGAGACGATTCAGATGCCACTTTTGGAACTCAACAGGGATTTGAAAGGCAACCATCCATCCGTAAATTACTTCAGAAGTAACTGTTTGCCCTTTTCCAAATACCGGCTTCTTTTTAGTATCGTGATGCGTAATTGTGGTTGCTGTCATTGGTGCTGAAATGTAAGCATCAATGTCTTGAATGTTTTGCGGACTCAATCTCTCATAAATTTCATCCGGAACGTTCTGTGTCAATGTCATACAGCGGACATAGTCACGTGATTCCGCTGGAGTTAGTTGACTATTTAAGTATGGTTTACACCATTTGGATTCCCATTTTGAAATTGAGACAAGGCTATGCTCGAGCATAAGTACTTTCTCCGGATACGTCCGAAACCTCTCGAGCTCTTCATCATAAACTTCGGTCGCCGGGACGACCAGCTTAAGCATTCTCGCTTGCCTCAGTAGACTCGGGGAGCTTCTTAGCTTCCTGAGCGCTCTTAACCTTCTCGATCACATCAGCGCGATCCTCAGCGCTCATACCGGGCATAATACCCACGATGAAGTTGATGATCTCGTCATCCTCACCGCCGAGCAGCATCATCAGAATCTCGTCATGTGCGAGAGAATACTGAAAATCTTCCTTGATTTCAGGAGTCTTCAGGAACACATCACTGCCAGGCTTACGAACACCATAGGCATTCACAAGCAGGTTATCGATGAACTCAGCGACAGCTTTCTTATCACCCTTCTGCTGAAGTTCAGTAAGACCTTCGATCAGGCCATTGTCAAAGCCAAGGCTCATCTTGGCAAGATCAGACTTATTCAGATGGAACCACAGGTCCTTCTCAACCTTATTGCCATCGTAGTCCTCATAAGAAACATGCTGCTTAATCATAGATCTTTCTCCTTTTTATTCATTTTGATTTTTTTAAAGAGGGGCCAGGATAACCACTCCCAGCCCCTCAAGATGATTAGGTCGCGTTCAGGATCTCGGCGATCTCATCGGGAGTGGGCAGGACGGCGCCAGTGGAAGTCGCATCGCCATACAGTTTGGCCTCAATCTTGGTCAGCTTAGTGCTATCGATCTTGGTAGAATCGATCACCAGCAGAGCGGTAGGCTTCTTGCCAGTCACGTTGACAGGAGTAGTGGACAGCTCCCAGCTAAAGGTCAGTGCCTCGGGGGAGTCATTGATGGTCTGATAAGCCTTCTCAGAGGGAGACACCTGGCAACCATACACCAGATGCAGCTTATAGCCATGGTCCTGGCCATCGGTATCGTTACCGATCATGGTACGATAGCAGAAGCCAAAGACGGAGCGGGACTGCTGACCGACATAGACGCCGGTATTATCGACGAGCTCCTTATTGCCATTGCAAGCCTCAAACTCCTCGGGATAGGTATAGGCTTCAACAGTCGCGCCGAACTCCTCAGCAGAAATCAGGTTCAGATACTTGATATTATCGGCATACTGGCCGGTAGCCTCAGCGCCAGAGGGGGATTCAGAAACGGAAATCAGGCCATTCCAAGCAACGCCATTCTTATAGGCGCCAGTCTGATCGGGGAAATACAGGACACCATGGTCTACACCAGTCTCATAGAGGTGCTCGCCAGTTTTATCCCATTCGAGTCTAGCCATAGGATTGTTCCTCCTTAGAAATAAAGATCAAAGACATAGTGATACAGATTATCAGACGGATAAGCCCGATTCATTGTACACATGGGGAGCTGTGCAATCTTCATAGGAAGATCAGAATCAGGATCTTTTGTTACAACCATTACCACATACTTCTTCGTAAGTGAATACGGATTATTATCTGCAAATGTCGTATCAATGTCGTCAAATTTGTAGATAATACATGGGTATGACATTTTAATTGTGGCCGGAGGCTGAAAATATACGCGTTTCGAAACCCCAATAATCTTATTTAAGATTTCAGATAGTTGTTGACGCGATTTCGCCATTATATACACCTCCGATCGAGATGATTAGACGGGGGGATTGAACTTCAACAGATTGAACATTCCAATACGCTCCCATCCATTCAACATATCTCATGGCAAAGAAGTGCGCAAAAGCAAACGGATCAGCCACAATGCTAATCTGGTTATTAACATCAATGTTGTCATTAATGCCTTCGCCAGAAGTTGCTTTTTTCACATTTCGGATAACGTCACCCATGTAGTAACGAGCTACCGGAGTCTCCGTATAAACATCCGGAGCAGTTTCCATCGGCACAACAAAGCCGATTGCGCCATAAAACTTTGCCATTTTGAATTTCTGGTCAGTCGGTCTTAGCCGCGGCAGTCACCAGGGTGTTAGCGCTAGCAGTCATGGCGCTCACGCCGCTAACAGTGCCGACCTTAGCAGTCTCGGTGTAGAACAGAGGAACAGCATAGCCATTCTCGATCTCCAGAACAGCGCCCTTCAGGAAAGCATCCTTCAGCTGAGAGGTCGTCATCTGAGTCTTATGAGCAGCGTCAACATATGCCTTGCTAGAAGCAACATAAATGATCACCTTAGCGACATTCTTGTCCTTCGCATCCTTAAAAATCATATCCATAGTGAGTTCTCCTTTCTGCTATCTTAGATTAGTCCTTCTGGACCTCGAAAGCGATGGCGGCGTAGGGACGAGTCAGAGCGCCAGAGCAACGAGTCTCCATCAGATACTTATACTGGTTGTAGTCAATATCGAAGTCATCGAACATGTTGACCTCGCCACCCTTATCGGCACCGACGTTATAGTCGTTCAGGTTGACCAGCAGAGCGTCCAAAGCCTGAGTCTTGCCGGTATCATCACTGCGGGTCAGGCCAACCATAGACTCAATTGTCACGATGCTGTTGACACGCAGGGCGGTGCGCAGCTTCTCGACGGTATCATAGATCACGCGGCCGGTAGTGTCCTCCAGCATCAGCATCTCGGTCAGCATATCCTCAGTGGTATACAGATCGGGGTTGCCGGAGCCCTTGTACAGCTTACGAGACTTCACGACTGCCTTGATAAAGTTCTTGGCATGCTCAGCATCGCTAGTGCCAGCAGTCACGGGGTACTTCACGGTGAACAGCTCAGAATCAGTCCAGACAGGACGAATATTCTGCTCATTGATCTTGTCATCGCTGGAAGCCAGGCGGCCGTCACCGATCAGGATGGCGCGAGCCAGTTCCTCGTTCAGCATCATCCGCATCTCAGACTTCAGCCAGGCAACAACATTAAAGTCGGTAATGTCGAGCTGGTCATCGCGGTCCATCTTCTGCTTCTTATAAATGGTGGTGGGAGTGGTGGTGCGCTTCAGCAGGGAGAAGACCTCCTCCTTCTTCAGCTTGCCCTTGATATAGCCCTTCGCACGAGCTTCATCTTCGGTGATGTCAGCAAAGATGGACTTAATGCGAGAGAAAGGAGTGCGATGGACCTTGCTCATGACCTGAGAAACCCAGGTCTGATCACGCTGGATAAAGATGGGCTCATTGGTCATCTTACGAGCATCGGGGAAGAGATAGCCGACGTTGGTCACACCATAATCACCGTCAGCATGCTGGATAACATCCTGCAGGGCCTCAGCATCATCGCCACCAGCTTCGCAATGCTCCAGAACAGCCTGCTTCAAAGAGCCCAGATGCTTGGCGTCCTTCAGGATCTTCTGCATATCGTCGTGGCTCAGAGTGGGAGCCGCGGCATTCTCGGGGTCAAAGACATTGTGCTTCATATCAGGATTATCCTCCTCATCGTCATCATCGTTGTGTTCAACGCTACCGCCCTTTTCTTCAAGAGCTTTGCCGATAATATAGGCAACGGCGGCCTGCTGCTCTTCATTCAGGGTATCGAGAACATCCTTCACGGTCTTCTCATTACCTTCGGAGTTCTCTTCTTTCTTCTGGTCCTCGTGCTTCAGATCTTCGTCTTTCACTTCGGGGTCCTCCTTCTTTTCCTCATCAGCATGGGCGAGAGTAATACCGCCAGCTGTGAAAATATTTGCATCATCGAAATCGTCATCGCCATCATCACTATGGGTGAGATTCAACTTTTCGATATATGCCTTAGGGTTCGCTCCGGCCAGAACAAGACTTACCTCCTTAATATTGCCATGAGAGACAACATTTGTAAACTTGTTTTTAGTTAGGCGATTTGCATGAATGGAGAATGCGCTTACATCTCCATGGCTTACAAGTTCCTTTGCGGCAATGCCAGCCTCGGTGCCATTGAAAGAAATCTTTCCATAGACACCATCATCACGTGCTTCCAGGTCAGCATGGCCAAGAACAGCTTCGACATCATCATGGATATGCATCCACACCACCGGAACTCTAGCGCCATTTTGATCTGCAAAAGCTCCCTGACTAATTGTAACGCCATCAGTGCATTTCACACCATATCGGGTTACATAGCCTTCGCAATCATACATCTGCGTTTTCTCCTTTCTTTAATAAATCTGCAAATCCACCAGAAGGTTCGTCCCCTTGTTTCTCTTGATTGAGGTTCGAGTTATGCAGTTCATCAGCCTTTGGATCATCAGAAGGTTTAATGCCGATAATCTGGCGGATTTCGTTACTGGTAAGGATCTCGTTTCTGGTGAACTTATCGGCAATCTCAGCAATCTGGCTAACAGGAGTAATGCGGAAGGGTTCAGTAAAGAACATGACAGACTGTCCTTGTGTCCGGGCAGTTTTGGTCAAGAACTTTCGCTTAAACTCATCAGTGATTGTGGATGCCAAAGGTTCGACAGTCTTATTCTGATAATTCAACATCGTCTGCTCGTCGGCTGTACCATCCAAAATACTCTGGCTGAAACCTAACTGGCTATAAAGCATACTCGTTAAATACTCAACCTGCTTCAAGAGGTTATTCTCAACAGAGCGATTGAGCTGAATTACCTTCTCGGTGCTGTCGATATATGCGATACCGAGTTTATTCCCAGCAAGCTGGTCTTCAACAGACTTTCGACGAACCTCGGCCTGCTGCTGACGTGCTTCGCTACGAATCGTATAGGGGAGCTGGATAATCAAATCCAACTTACCAGATCCAGCCTGCTCATCAATTACATCCAAAAGGCGAAGCTTTCGAATAAGACGTTGCAGGGTGGAGTTTGGTGCATTCATTACTGCATAAAACGGGTTTTCAAGGATCGCCGCATCTCTCTTTCTAAAAGTGAATTCCTGGCGTCGGCCCGTTACACTATTGTAAAGACGCACCTTTACATGCTGTGGATACCATTCTACGATTGGACCAACTCTCATTTGCAAGATATCATAAGAGCTGGATACTTCAGGGTCATCTGTTGTTTCGACAGGAACTGCGGCAACAACACCTTCGTCAATCATGGATAAAACCATATCATGAACAAATGCTCGTCCGCTCTGATCCAGGTTTGCTTCAGTCTTAAGAACCTCATTCAAGCCCGTGCTCATTTCTTCCTTAAATCGTTCATTCTCATCAAGGCGAACATGTCGAAATTTCAGTGATGCAACATCCAATGCGATCCGATTGTAAATCGCATTCACAATTGTTTTCTCATTGTTGGATGATAGAATCACTCGGTCAGCCCGTTGAGAGTCCCCATAGCCCAATCGCCAGGACATATCAGTCATCGGGTCCCGATTTTTAAAGACGTTCCACGCACGCCTTATTCTGGAACCAAAAGATAGATCCATGCGGGGGTCCTCCTTATTAGGGGTATGCACTCATTTTGAATTTTATCCGCGACGTCTCTCGCGAGCCTCGGCAAGACGATCATTAAATGCATCCAATTCCTTGAGATACATTTCGAATTCATCTTTCTGTTTTTTGGCGAGTTTCATATCTACTTTTGCAAAATTGCTCTCCATAGCTTTGTACCACTTGGCACCTTTTTGAGCACGCCGAATTGTTTTTGCACTTCTTCCCTCGAGTTTCTTCTCAAGTTTCGAAGTATTCCGACGACCTTTAAAAGCACTCATACGACGCTGAGAAATAGTATAAGAGAGACTTCGTTCTGCATTCTTGGCTTTGTCATACTTTTCGCGATTCTTTTTGGCTTTTGCAGAGGATTTTTCATATGCCTTTGCTGGGTTATGCCGAATCCCCCATTTCATGCCGAGAACACCATAGTGATAAAGCTCTTCTTGTCCGCAAGGACCGTAAACAGCCATAATTTTCCTCCTTCCTAAAGAAATTAATCAAAGAGATCTCGATTCAGCTTCCATGCAATGTAGCCATCCATCATAGCGGCGACAGCATCAATCTTCTGATCGTATCTCTTTTTATAAAGCATGCGGTTACCGTTTACATCTTCCAATGTAATACAGTTACCCATAGAGTATGTCATCAGCTGCTCATCAAACAGCAATGCTCGATCCTCAGAAAGCTTCTTAAGTTCACCAAGAGGAACAGTTTCAGTCTTCTTGCCCTGAATAACTTTCTCAATGCCGAATGGGCCATTCTCTTGAGCCCAGCGAGCAATGAAATCCGTACAATTGTAAGGATCATAGCCAACAGCACGAACATCATAGTTATTCTGGATAATGAACTCATCAAGATCCTCATAAATCTGCATAGGATCGAGTGTTGTTCCATCCAAAACAATCAAGCTTCCCTCTTCCATGAATTCTTCATATTTCTGCCGCATCGCAGGATTTAGCTTCATGACTGTTCGACTAGAAATATAGTTTCTGGTCTTAATTCCGAATTGCATACCTTTAAGCGGAAACAAAAATGTGAATGCAAAGAAGTCATCACCCTGAGAAGCATCAATTCCCATAGCGCAAGGCATACCATAATACAGTCGTTTCGGATGGCAAATTGTCTCCTCATACGGAAAGTAGTATGTATAGCCCTCCATGGGAAGTCCAAATCTCTTAGCAAGAATATCATTTCTTGCAGAAGGAACTTTTTCGGCACGCTCAACATCTTGCTGATAAGCATCATAGCTCACGCTGATTCCAATATTGGGGTTTGCCTTAATCCACATCGCCGGGTCATTGATCTCGTCAATGCTATCAAGTTTATACCACCAAATAGAGACATGTGGGTTCTGATACTCTCCTTTTAGGATCGATTGCAACTCCATTTTGATTGCGTCGCCGACACCATTTCGTACAGTACCTTCAGAAGAAGTTGCCACGATCTGGTAGTCTTTGACTTTTGAAGCACCCTGTTCAATAGCGCCAATAGGATCTTCACGAATTTCGCCAGAAAGCCACTCGTCGACTGTTGCATACTTGCATCGTAAGCCCTGAAGCTTATCAATACTCAAAGGCCGAATCTCAATCAATGAGTTCGTCATGAAGTTCATGATGCCCTTCTTGGTCGATGCCAATTGACAGCGATTTGCTTTGCTTCCGGTTGTATTTTGCAGAGACCCAGCAGTAAGCATCTTAAAGACAGGCCCACGTGCACGTGAAATTGCCGTTACCAGAGGAGTGGTTGTCTCTTCGGCAAGCCGCATAGTCGGCGCCACCACAATCTGCTGAGTTGTTGACGTGTCACAAATCTGACCATAAGACTGTATGCAAGAATCATAGAGAGATTTCGCCGCGCCACGCCCCACAATCAGATACTGCTTATGGATAAGTCTTCTTTTTAACTTTCTGGTAACATATCGACCGCCTTTACCTTGAGGATCCGGAACATAAGTGCTCCGAGTTTCAAAGTAAAACCAACCATATAATTGTTCGCCCCAAAGTTTAAAGGAATCCATCATCTCAAAGTCGGATCCATCTGTTAAGACGAGTTCGCTTTCGCAATATGCGATCCAACCCTCAACAGGAGCCGGATCGTAATATACGCCCGGGTTCCGAATCAGTTCATCGATTCGGTTCATCTCCATCGATATCTCTCGATTGACGGGGATTTCTCCTGCCAGCACCTTCTCCCGGAATTCGCCGTAGTAGCGAGGCACTGCAGTGTTGGATAGATACTTTGACATTAGCCACCCTTCCGCTTCTTTTCAATGTCCATTAACTTCATAATTGATTGATAATTCGCATAGGCTTTCTGTGCTCCGCCCATAATATTACCAATATTTTGAGAAAGATCAGCAATATCTTTGGAACCGGATTTCATCTTATCAATCAATCGCTTACCCTTATCAACAGTAGCCTTAATTTTCTGGGCTTGCTGCTGTGCCTGCTGTTGCTGAGATTGCTGATTGGAAGGATTCAGCATACTCATATATGTTTGCTCAAGTCGAAGTCGATTGATTGCGCGAACCAATTCCTCATCAGACATTTCTTTTGCTTTCTGACTGGGTGGTTTAGCGGCTTCTTCTTTCTTTCGCTCTTCTTCTGCCCGAACAGCAGCTTTTCGTTTAGCTTCTCGAATCTCTGCATCACGTTTTTCAGCTTGCAGTCTTCGATGTTTTGCCCAAATGCTTTCAGGTCTTCTTGAGGTCGCCTTCGGAGCAGATTCATCTTTGTTCAAACGACGCTTTTTTGGGTTGTCCTGATACGGTTCTTTTCCAGAGCCATACGGATACCGACCCGACTTCCTCGGAACGCCGTAATGGTAAAGTTCATCGCCATATACAGCCATGTAAGCCCTCCTTTCCTAGGAGTAAATATGCTAAAAATTTAAGCATCATGTAAATTCATTGGCTATCGATTACAGAGTTGCTGAATTTGAACAAACCAATCGTATAATACGTATTGGTATCACGAAGCATGGCTTTTGCATAGTCTGGCTGCAATGCTGTAAATGCTGGATCATATGGAGTAAAACCGCTAGGCAACTGATTGAACTGAATTCTTCCATAAGGAACTCCATCTAGAGATGTTGCATAGAGTTGAACTCTTCGTAGCATAGAAACGGTAAGAATATCAGAATCATAGTCACGATAGACACTGATTCCAACACCAGTAAGCCCAGTTCCACCCCAAATAATACCAAAACTATCAGCACCATTCTCGTTCTTTGGCGTTCCAGAAATAATTGCCAAATCCATTTGGCTAGCATTCAAATCGGCCGCCCGTTTTAAATTCGGAATGTTAAGCTGATCAGCAATTGTGGTCTTTCCATCACCAGTATAGGTTGCTTTGGAATAATCCATAGAACCAGTTGCAGCACCTGCTCCAAACTTTGCAGCAATCAAACCATAAAATAGATTCAGACCGTCGGGATCAAGGAAGGCAGCCATTTTGAGGTCACCTCCATCATTCGCTTGTTCCAGCAACAATCTGGTCAATCGTGTCATTGCTGATCGAACTAACCTCAATCTTGGAACCAAGTGGATCCCAAGTGCCATCAACAGTCCACGCATAGTTCATGTCGTCCGACGCGACGTTCCACACATCGCCGACCTCATTGCCAGTAGTCGGGAGGTCATCATAAGTCGGTTTGGTGCCTTTCGGACGATAAATACTCGTGATATCAGACTTCTTAGCAAAGTTATTATTAGCATCGTCAAGGCTCAATGCGCCAACCTCAGCGGCTGTGTAAGTCGGCTTGGTAGGATTCTTTGCCCATGCAGGAACCGTCGGGTCAGTCTCAGTGTAAGACTGGAGTGCTGTATCCGCTTTCTCAAGAGAAGTCTTAACAGAAGGTGCGAGATCGTCTTTCAGAATCATACTCTTGAATGCACAAGTTCCAAAGTCATTCATATACTTCAGAATTTTACCGGCAATGGTGTTGAATGATTCACCAGAGACAATGGTTTCTCGCTTATTGGGAGCTGTGAATGTAACTGTTACGCTCGAGGCGTCGCCGTTCGTTGCGAGCCGAGTTGTATCAGTTGGATGAACGTGATCGCCTCTTGCGAATGCGGACTCAGTACCAACACTGCCAGATCCAGAATCAACCTTAGGAACCGTGTTGGATGCCGCAACTCCATCAGGAACATCGGCAAGGGTAATGTAATTCTTATCGTTTTCAAGCTGAGATACTTTAGAAGGAATTTTCTTTTCCGTAGCAGATGCAGACGTGGAAATTGCATCAGTTATCTTTGCCCATAAATATCTCAGACCGGCTTGATCAAGAAAATTAGGAGTAGCCATAATCTACCTCCTTCTTTAAGAATATGTGCCATTCACAATTGCTTGTATCGTTTCTGCAGAAATAGTTGTACCCAGAATTTCGCGGAGGCCTTTGCCATCGGTATCATGAATGGCATCAATCACCGTTTGCGGATAAATAACCTCATCAGTTTTCTGATCGGTTAGGGTTGTTATTTTAGCCATTTAAGAGACCTCCTTTATGAGCTCAATTTCCAAATGCCATTTATTTTTGCATAGACGGAATCAATATTTTTCCAGGATCCATTTATTTTAATAAACGCATCAGAACTATTCTTCCAAGCTTCAGAAATTTTTGCAGGAAGATTCAGCGATTGAACTTCATTAACGGTGATACGAACATGGCCATTACCACCATGGCCGGTTTCTTTTCCAGTAGAAACTGCTCCAAAGGAAACGTTACCAGCCTTTGTAACAGCATTTGCTAAGTAGTACTCTGTTCCCAGTAAATATCCAGTAGGAGCATTACTTCCAGTCCATACAAAACCAGAACCGCCACCGCCGCCTCGGTCATCATCGCCAGAACTATCAGGATAGGCACCACCGCCGCCATACCAACCACCGCCACCAGCTCCGCCATATCCAGAAGATCGATTCAGGCCGGCGCCACCTTTTCCAAAAGTTCCATCATTTCCACTACCACCAGTGCCTCCAGTAGTCTGTGTACCACCACCACCACCAGTGCCATAATTCTCAGAAGAACTTCCGCCACTAGTTCCGCCGCCATACATACCTTTTTTATCACTAGCACCATCGGATCCGCCACCACCAGCAACAATCACTCGAGCATAGAGGCTGTCGGTTCCAATACGAATATCAGAAGCACCGCCACCACCATAATAAGATGGTCTAGAACCACCGCCATTAAATCCACCATTTGTTCCGCCTGTATTGCCAGAACCGCCAACATAAATATAGAGTAAGGTTGGCTTTACTAAAGTGAGAATACCATAAGACTTTCCGCCTTTACCACCATAACTACTCGAGTCGCGGTATCCACCTTGCGCACCCCAACATTCTAATGTATATTTTCCTTTTGGAAGTGTGACCACCTGAACAGTACCAGTATAAGTAAAATCTAAAATATCACCAACTTTTATATTCATATGATCACCTATGCTTCATACTTAATCCAAATATCGCCATTAGATCCGACTTCAGCAGATGGCTCTTTTGTTGAAATAATAATATTTCGAACTTGAGCAACAGCGTAATCCTCATTAGATTGTGCAATAAGTTTTCCGGTCATTGCCCCGCCAGACTTGTCGAGCTTTGCGCCAAGAGCAGCATTAACCTGTTCTATCTGGCCAGGAATGTCGCCGATTGATTGGCCGAGAACCGCAACGCTTCTTTGCAGATTCTCAAGACCAGTTTCTAAATTAGTAATATCAGTTCCGTGGCTTCCAACTGTTGTTTTCAAACTCTCAACATTAGAATCCAAAAGACCAATGCTAGTTGTATGCCCGCTAACAGTGCTCTCCATACTCGAAACGGCTTGCTGTGCTTTTAGGATCTCAGAAGCCTGAGTCTTGATAGATCCTTGAATGGAAGAAACATCAGAGCCTTTTGCAAAGTAATTTGCAGAATAACCACCAAGAGTATCTGCATTCAATTTCTCGGTTGCGGTGATTGCTGTTGCTGCTTTATAAGAAACTAACTTATCTGGAAGCGTTACCGAATGCGATTCAATAGCAGACAGGATCTTTGCCCACAGATAACTTAGACCTGCTTGATCGAGAAAGTTATTAGTGGCCATTCAATCACCTCGTCGACTTCTTCCAGCGAGACTTATTGATGATCGCATCGATCTGAGCTTCAGTCATCGCGCTAGACTTATTCAGCTTCTCGCTCAGGCTGGTATTCGTCTTCTGGATTATCTCATCCAAATTCGTAATGGCCTTGATAGGATGCTGATTAGGAAGATCACGGTTCTTAAGAACAGAGTGATCCCCAGTAGCAACAGGACTAGCGGGGTTCAGATCGTCATAAGGTTTGTCAACAGCAACGCTAATTCTAAATTCAGATTCGGCGGCTGCGTCTTTTAAAGCTTGCATCTGTGCGGTCGAAGTAGGCGGATCAAAGATCATCTTTACTTTGGCATAAATATATGTCTTCACAAACTGGAGACGAGCATCGCCAGCAGGAATCAAATCTGTCCAAAGCTGATCAGGCCCGTTCACAACAACGCTCTTAGCAGCATCCAAACCGATTTGATAGAGATTTGCTAACTGCGAGTTTATATGCATGATAATGTCAACATCGAAGGGAGTATAATCAGGGGCCGCCCCGATGGCTTTCTTGATGGAAAGCAGAATACTCGACTCGATCTCAGCCTGGGTAAACACGCCCATTAGCGATCCCCTCCTTTCGGTCTTTTCCACGGACAGGTATCGTTAGGTGTACGGTTTAGCACTGGAAATATAGCATTTCGAATGCCACCATAGTGGATAAATCGGTGAGTTCTATCAGAGACGCAGACGACATTGTTCTTAGAAAATATTACAGGGTCTCGAGCTTCGATCTGTTCTGGTGTAATTGGATTTATGTGGTGAATGATGATATCACTACTTTCCAAATCATAGCCAGGAAGTGCAAGATCACAGCCTTCATCTCTGATAATAATATCTCTTCGAAACTTTCGCCACTCATCTGAGTGATAGAGAGCCTGATTCAAATATCGGGACCACCCAAAAGTTTCTTCGCCAATGCATGAATGTGTTTCCAAATATTCAACTCTGCCAATATAGTCAGGAATACTAAGAAGCTCAGTATATGTCTTCATCGTACTCCTCCTCATCCATGTCACCATTATACCGTTGCATAGCTTTCATAGCTGCTTCATAAAGTTCGTCCTGACGGGCCTGTGCACGAATATTATCTTTCTTAGCAGATGCCAATTCGACTTGCTCGGCAAGAAGTTTCTTTTCGAGCCGTTCGCGCGTAGATCCAAGCTTTAAATAATGAGTAATCAACTGAGAGGAAGCAGTTCCATCCCTCAATTGCTGCTCTGCTAGGTCCTCAGCAAGGGAAATAAGGTGCGCTTCCCTAGCTTCTACTGACAGGGCTGGACGATTCTTGGTTTTCGTCTTGTCATTAGCAGCTTTTGCCAATGGTTTCTACCTCCTCTCAGATAGATTTAGTAAGTTATAGAACAATTCTGCCCAGAAAAATGCCTCGGGTTTTATGGAAAGAAAGGACGGAAAGACGGATAGGCCATATAGGAGGCAATCTCGGCAGGAGAAAGATCATGGCAGAAAACCCTAAATAACACAGGAGGTGAATCTGTGACCCGAGGCATTTTCCCGAGCAGAATTGTTCTGGCATTTTGACCCCCGGAGAAATTTCT
>OLRT01000126.1_pt1 | contig 57636 bp, 44 predicted proteins | sample 1672021 | NCBI WGS metagenome assembly OLRT01 (sample SAMEA3136637, study PRJEB25190) | human gut metagenome | reverse complement strand
TTTGACTGAAATTAGGGGCTGTCGCACTAAATAGTACGGCAGCCCCTTTTGCTTGCACTTTTTCGAAGCACCCTCATCTCATCAACTGTATTTTTTTAGTTTCTTCAAATCTGACGATATATGCTCCCAGAACCTGCTGACATGGCAGTGCTGCTGCATGCTCCGGTGTGAAAGCTTTTTTCTCATAGGTATTTTCGGCTTTTTCTATGAATGCAGGTAATGTTTTGCCGATGCTTCTTCCTTTTGCATCATTTTCTGAAAACGACCATGCGAATTCGCAGTCGCAGAACTCCTTGTTTTCTTTTATTTCCTTTGCAGGAATAAATACAGTTTCCTTTTCAGAAATATAAAAGCATCCGTCGTTATCTTTTTCCGCAGGACAGCCTCCTGATCGTCCGGTTCCTGTATATGTCAGCTTGAAAAAAGAACTGTATAATGTAACCGTCCTGCCATTGCGGGCAAGGCTGATATCAGAGTCATCGCTGTTCCAGCGCCCGATATTCAGCCAGCCCCGTCTGCCTTCCGCTTCTACAGGAGTATTAAACTCCACATATACAAATTCTCTGCTTCCCGACTGCCGTATTTCTGTATTGATCCTCATCACCGGCCTCAGCGAACTGTATCCGTCGGGAAGTATCGCTCGTATTCTGTCCTGCTCTACCTTATATGCCATCATAAACTGTTCTACGTGCATCATATCCGCCTCACTATCTCAGGTCACCGTACTCGTTATCACTTACTGCCTCAAGCCACTGCGTTCTGCATTCCTGTCCCGGAACCTCGATGGCAAGATGAGAAAACCATTCATCAGGGGCGGCACCATGCCAGTGTTTAACACCTGCCGGAATATTGATGCAGTCACCCGGCTTCAGTTCTATAGCGGATTTACCTTCCTCCTGATAATACCCGCGACCGGCGACGCATACAAGAATCTGACCGCCACCTGACCGGGCATGGTGGATATGCCAGTTATTTCTGCATCCGGGTTCAAAAGTTACATTAAAAATACCGACCTGCTCTTCGGATATCGGAGCCAGGTAGCTTTGTCCGGTAAAGTATTCAGCAAAAGCATTGTTAGGCTGCCCGACAGGAAATATCATTGACTTTGCATGAGCCCTCATCGACGCATCTTCATACGGCAGGTCTCCTTCCTCCGGCACCCATACCTCCTTTGCAAGATTAAAGACAGCCCAGCCTTTCGGCCATCCTGCGTAGAAAGCCACATGTGTGATTATTGCAGCGATTTCTTTTTGTGTCACCCCGTGTTCCTTTGCGTTCTGCAAATGAAATACAAGGGATGAGTCGGTTATTCCGGAAGACATCAAAGCTACCACGGTGATAATGCTTCTTGTCTTCAGATCGATATCCTGGTTGTTCCAGTTTTCTCCAAATAAAACGTCATCATTGAAATGTGCGAACTCCGGCGAAAATTCACCGAGTGCAGTTCTGCCTGCAGTCTGTACGATCTTACTCATTTTCTCCTCCTATATATTCAGGCTCTTTACCCAGTCAGCAATTTTAGCTGTGCTGTATCCGTTCAGTACTTTTCCTTCTACAAATTCACTCTCCGGTGCTGATGTTTTAAGCTCACGCACCGTATTGCCGAAGCCGCTGCCGCCTGATGTGGCAAAAATAACCACCTTTTTTTCTGAGAAATCATAGCTTTCCAGGAACGTATTGATAATTGTCGGTGCAACATACCACCAGATTGGAAAACCGATGAGAATCGTATCATATTTTTCTATATGAGCGTCGTTCCCTGCAAGCTCTGGTCTGAATCTTTTGTCGTACATTTCGATGCTGCTGCGGGACTTCTTGTCCATCCAGTTCAGATCAGCATCAGTATAAGGGACTTTCGGTCTGATTTCGTAAAGGTCGGCTCCCGCTGCCTCTGCAACTTTTGCCGCTGCTTTTTTTGTTGTTCCGCCGGCACTGAAATATGCCACTAATGTGTTGCTCATATTTTATACCTCCCAAATAAAAAATGCAGATGTGAAAAACTCTTTTCCGCTTCTGCATTTATTTTAATTCCAATTTTCTGTTATGTCCAATGCTCTTTGATATGGCGCGATTCATGCCTGAAAGGCATTGATTTCTTCTATGAATTTTCTGGCCGCCGTTGAGTATGGGATGTTTCGCCTCCATGCCAGTACTGAATAGGAAATCAGTTCGGGATATAATTTTCTGTTGACCAGCAAATCTTCTCTCCAGAATTTCATCGCACCTTCAATAGTAACGGGATATGCCAGTCTGTTTTTGACCATAACTGCAGCATTTGTTGCAAGGTTGGCGACAAAGGCTACATTCAGCTTTTCGAAGTCCTTTCCAAACCAGTTGGCAAGCTCGCTTTGAATGTTAAGCCTCGACGGCAGGATCAGCGGTTTATCCAGAAGATCCTCTTTTGTTATTACTTCATTTTTGGCCATGGGATCGTCGGGCTTCATTGTAACGATCCAGGAATCGGCTTCCGGAAGCCTGATATACTCGAATTCGGATGTATCGACAGGTTCCATCAGCAGGCCTATGTCCACCAGCCCCTGCTTCATCATATCCTGGATCACATCAGCAGTTGCCGTATGCAGTCGCAGTTGGACCTTGGGGTACTTTTCTCGATATACTTCGCAGATTTTTGACAGGGATTCCACAGCTCCGAATTCGCCGCAGCCTATGGTGACGCTTCCTTCAATGAGTTCGTCATGATTGCGCAGTTCCTCCACCGTTTTTTCTTCGAGCTCGAGGATTTCAAGTGCGCGTCTTTTCAGCAGTATGCCTTCTTCGGTCAGCATGATCTTTCTTCCTGATTTGTTGAAAAGCTTTGTCCCCAGATCATCCTCAAGGGCTGCGAGCTGTCTTGAAAGCGTTGGCTGAGTCATGTGCAGCGTTTCGGCTGCTCTGGTAATATTCTGTTCTCTTGCCACTGTAAGAAAATATTTCAGTACACGAATTTCCATCAAGTTCACCTGCTTTCGTATGGTATTCTATTCAAAAATACATTCATAATCCTGTCTGCAAAGCTTTTTCTGTCTGCAAAGTCCATCTGGGGATTCTGCCGGTTCATTGAAGACCGAGCTCTCTTATTTTGCGATAAAGTGAGGATACGCTGATTCCGAGGAGTGCGGCGGCTTTTGCCTTGCCGTCTGCATCTGATCCGGTGCTTTCGAGAGTGCCTGCAATAATGCTGCGCTCTGCTTCGCTGGTCCGCTCTTTCAAGGTGCCGGTCTGGGGCAGTGCGGCTTCATGGAACGGGATCCGGCTGGTCTGCGGTTTGAGGATTCGTTCGGGGAGACTGCTCAGGCTGATGATCGGTTTGGTCTCGATGCTCACCGCATACTCGACAGTGTTTTCCAGCTCCCTTACATTGCCCGGCCAGTCGTACTGCACCAGCTGGGAGAGCGCATCCTTGGAAAACCCCATAATATCTTTGCCTGCGATTCGACGGAAACGTATCAGTGCCGTGTTCAGAAGCAGTTCGATGTCGCCGGCTCTTTCACGGAGCGAGGGAATGTGCAGGGGAATAACATTTAATCTGAAATACAGATCCTCTCTGAATTCATTTTTTGTTATCATTGCTTCTAAATCTTTGTTGGTGGCGGATATGACCCGCACGTCGATGGGGATTGATTCCATACCTCCGACGCGTTCGATATTTCTGCTTTGCAGGACTCTGAGAAGCTTGACCTGAAGATGAAGCGGCATATCGCCGATTTCATCAAGAAAAATAGTGCCGCCATTGGCTAGTTCAAATTTTCCGATTTTACCTTTCGGGTTGGCGCCTGTGAAGGCTCCCGGCTCATAGCCGAACAGTTCGCTCTCAAGAAGCGATTCTGGAATCGCGCCACAGTTGACGGAAATGAAAGGCTCGTTTACTCGGTCGCTGTTGTTGTGTATCGCTCGTGCGAAGAGTTCTTTGCCGGTTCCGCTTTCACCTGTAATAAGGACCGTGGAGCTGCCGCCTGCGATCTGATGGGCGAATTTCTTCACGTTTTCTATTTGAGGACTATTTCCGTAAATATCGTTGAACGAGGTTGCGGTGTCGATATATATATCTTGCATAAGGAATGTCGCTTTGACTGCATCCTGAAACAGGTAGAGAACTCCGATCGGAGGAATCGGCAGGCATGTGATAAAAATTCGTATGGTTTTGCCATCAGGGCAGATGTTGATTTCTTTTGTTGTGATCACATCTCCTTCCAGCTCGGTCTGTACGTCCAGAACAGGAAAGAGTTCTGATATACTGGTGCCGACAATGTCCTTTTCGCTTATTCCGATCAGTTCTGTGCCATATTGATTGCATGAAATGATGGTTCCGTTCTTGTCGGCCGACATCAGACCTTCGGGCATGGAGTTTATCATTTTCTCAAATCTGAGGTTGACCTGGCTCTCGATTGATTTGCTGGCGATGAGGCTGGCGATATTTTCCAGAAATTCAAGCAGATCTTTGGTCCTTGTGTTGATGGCCTCGTGCTGAACCTGATTGAATGCCACCAGTGAAATAATGCCGATTGTTTTGTTTTCTTCTATGATGGGATATGAAATTTCTGACAGTTCACCTTCTACCGTCTCGTACAAAGGGTCGGTTGAGGTGTCCAGGCAAATATAGTGTTTTCCTGATTGCAGGATGCTGGCGTAGATTCGATCTGTGGTAATATCTCCGTTCTCCTCCATCAGCCCTACCCGGTCGGCATATCTTCCTGTGCCGCTTATGATGCGGAGATTATTATCGACTATTACAACTTCTATATTAATAGCTGAGGAAATGGCGTTGGCCATTCTTGTAACATCGTTCTGGATCGAAAGTAATTTGTTCATTTTAAACCTCCTGGAGTCATTATAACAAGGGGAGGTGAGATTTTCAATTATTATAATTGATTATTAAAAATAATAACAATGATGGGCCGATGGAATAAAATGGGGTTTGGTGGTGGAAAGATATTGCCGGAAGTATTGGAAATTGCCCTTTTTGCAATTTTTTTCTTTGTTTGCTTCAAATGGCATGCATATTGCATATAACTACTAGTGTAAGAAATAATTGAAAATTCAAACGCGTTTTCAAGAGGTGAAAGGAGATATTAATGGAAAACAAATCATTTACTCATCCATACATTCCAAACTCGGTTCCATCAGTTCAGAAAGAAATGATGGATGCTGTGGGAATCAAAGACCTGGATGATATGTATTGTGAAATACCAGAGCATCTCAGATACAGAGAGAGACTGAACATTCCGGAGCCGATCCGGTCGGAGTACGAGCTAAAGAAACACGTCGAGAAAATTCTGGACAAGAACACCACCTGCGAAGAATTCACAAGCTTTCTGGGCGGTGGATGCTGGCAGCATTATGTCCCTGCAGTGGTAGATGAGGTGGCCAACAGAGCGGAATTTGTAACTGCGTATGCAGCGGGGACCTATTCAGACTTCGGAAAATGGCAGGCCAGATATGAGTTCTACAGTATGATGGGAGAACTGACAGGGGCTGACATCATTGGGGAACCTGTATATGACTGGGGTACAGCTGCCGGAATGGCAATCAGAATGGCATCGAGAATTACCGGAAGAAATGAAGTTATCGTTCCGGCCAATATGTCACCGGACAGACTCTCCATTATCAGGACGTTCTGTCAGCCTGAAATAATGGATAACAGCATAAAGGTCAGGAAAGTGGGCTATAACGGTGAGACGGGATGCATTGATATGGATCAGCTCAAAAAAATGATCAGTGATAAAACTGCAGCGGTTTACTTTGAAATGCCCGGATATCTTGGGGTTCTCGAAGAAAATGCAGAAGAAATCTGTACGATAGCCGGGAATTGCGGAGCTGTAAACATTGTGGGTGTTGATCCTATTTCACTAGGAATCGTTGCTCCTCCGATGTCGTATGGAGCGGATATCGTAGTCGGAGAATTACAGCCTCTGGGGATTCATATGCTCTGCGGCGGCGGACAGGCAGGTATTCTGGCGTATAAAGACGATGAAGTGTATGCGGCTGAATGCCCGCTGGAATGCTACACAATCGCACCGACTACCGAAGAAGGGGTCTATGGATATACAGAAATCTACGCAGAAAAGACTTCTTACGGCTCCAGAGATAAGGGAAAAGACTTTACAGGCACGGCTTCGGGCTTGTGGACGATAGCGGCATGCGTATACATGGCTCTTATGGGACCGGAAGGTATGACGGAAGTTGGAGAAACGATTCTTGCCAATTCAAATTATGCAAGAAAGCTGATCGGACAGATTGACGGCGTTAAGGTTCCTTTCGGAGCAACGTTCAAAGAATTCGTTGTTGATTTCAATGGTACCGGCAAGACTGTTGCGGAAATCAATAAAGCACTGGAAGCAAAGAAAATTTTCGGGGGAATTGATCTTAGCAAGGATTTCCCTGAACTGGGACAAAGTGCGCTCTTCTGCGTAACAGAAATACATACACTGGAAGATATCGACAATCTGGTGCAGGCATTAAAGGAGGTTTGTTAGGATGAGCGAAGTTAAATTACGTAATTTTCATGCGGCCAAATGGAATGAACCACTCCTTATGGAGATGAGTGTGCCAGGTTCGAGAGGTATCCTGCCTCCGCTTCCTGCAAAGGAAATCTGCGATGAGATCGGACCGGCAAAAGAATTGATTCCGGCGGTGCTCAGAAGAAAAGAAAAAGTGAATCTTCCTGAAGTTGACCAGTATCATGTGCTGCAGCATTTCCTCAGATTATCACAGGAAACAATGGGGATGGCACTGGCGATGGATATCGGTGAAGGCACATGCACCATGAAATACAGTCCTTCGGTTCACGACCAGATGGCTAACAGCACCAAGCTGGCGGATGTTCACCCGTTGGAACCTGATGAACATATTCAGGGGTGTCTGGAACTGATGAGTCATGTAGAGGACTATGTTAAGGCTATCTCAGGAATGCACAAGTTCACGTTCCAGCCGGGCGGTGGTTCACATGCTACATATGCCAATGCCTGTCTCATGAGAGCATACCATGCGGCAAACGGTGAACTGGAACAGAGAACGGAGGTTATTACTACCATGTTCTCACACCCGTGTGATGCGGCCACTCCGGCGACGGCAGGGTTTGATGTCATAACACTTATGCCGGATGAAAATGGTTATCCTGATCTGGATGCTCTCAAGGCAATGGTATCAGAAAAAACGGCAGGTGTAATGTTCACCAACCCGGAAGATACAGGCATCTTCAACCCGAAAGTGAGAGAATATGTTGAAATCGTACATGAAGCGGGTGGACTCTGTTTCTACGATCAGGCGAATGCCAACAGTATTCTGGGAATTGCAAGAGCTATTGATGCGGGATTCGATGCATGCCACTTTAACCTGCACAAGACTTTTTCGGCACCTCATGGATGTGAGGGGCCGGCTACGGGAGCATACGGGGTGAGAGAAGGCTTAGAAAAGTATCTGCCTGTGCCCACTGTTGAATTTGATGGTGAGAAGTATGTCAGAAATTATGGCACATCTGACAGCATCGGTAAGGTAAGAAGCTATATGGGCAACATACAGTGCATTCTTAAAGCCTACTCATGGATTCGAACAATGGGGCCGGATGGACTGAAAATGGCTTCGATGACAGCGGTGCTTAACAACAACTACCTGGATAAACTTCTCCTGGATATTGATGGGGTATCAAGACCGTATGCAGAAGGAAAGCGGCGCCTTGAACAGGCCAGATACAGTTTCGAGAAACTGGCGGAAGAAACGGGTGTGGGCACTCTGGACATCAACAGAAGACTTATTGACTTCGGTGTTCAGGCATATTGGCTTTCCCATCATCCGTGGATCGTTCCTGAACCGTTCACTCCTGAACCGGCGGAATCCTATACAAAAGCTGACATTGAATACTGGGCGGCAGCGATTGCTCAGTGTGCAAAGGAGGCAAGGGAAAACCCTGATTTTGTCAAGGGTGCTCCATATAATCAGGCGATTCCGATTCTGGCGGATGATTCCGTAGGAGAGGATCCGCAGAAGTGGGCAGGCACATACAGAAAGTTCCTGGAAAAGATGAAGTAGGAGGATTGCTTTGAAAACGATAGGCTTAATCGTAAACCCTTTTGCCGGAATCGGCGGTAAGGTGGGGCTCAAGGGAAGTGATGGCGAACGGATTCGCCATAAAGCATTTCAGCTTGGGGCAATACCGGAAGCGCATCTTAAAGCCATGCGCACATTGGCGGTGCTTCGCGACAGATGCCCGGATATCAAAATCATCACATACCCCGGCAAAATGGGTTTTGAGGAAGCTGATGAATTTGGATTTGACATAGAAGTGATCGATTCGGGAAACATCGGCGAGACGACATCGGAAGATACGATGAAAGCAGCGGAGATAATGCTGCAGCGCGGTGTGGATATGATCGTATTCGCCGGAGGTGACGGTACAGCGCGAGATGTCTGTTCGGTAGTGGGCACGGAGACTCCTGTTATGGGGATTCCGGCCGGAGTTAAAATCCATTCGGGCGTATACGGAACAACGCCGGAGAGAGCCGGAGAGGCGGCTGCGATGTATCTCCTGGGTAAAGGCAGCATAAGACTTGCAGAGAGGGAAGTCATGGACATAGACGAAGATGCGGTAAGAGCGGACAGAGTATCGGCGAGACTATACGGATACATGAAGGTTCCATTCGAGAAGCAGCTGGTCCAGAGCGCCAAGGCGGGATCGTCCATGAGCGAGCAGGCTGCAGCAGTGGATATCGCATCCGGAATTGTCTACAGAATGAAACCGGATGAATACTATTTTATCGGAGCTGGCACGACGACCAGGGAAATCCTCAACACCTTGAACCTGCCTCATACATTGCTGGGGATAGATATTGTTAAAGCGGGACAGCTCATCGTTAAAGATGCGAATGAACGCGATCTTTTAGATATTATTCACAGAGAAGGTGGGAAAAGATGCAATATCATTGTCACCATCATAGGTGGACAGGGTTATCTTTTCGGCCGTGGCAATCAGCAGTTCAGTGCGGAAGTCATAAACGCTGTAGGAAAAGATAGAATCACAGTGGCAGCCACCGAAGAAAAAATACTGGGACTCGGAGGAAAGCCTCTCATTATCGATACCGGGGATAAAGAGACAGACATGAAGCTTTGCGGGCATACCGGAATCGTCACCGGAAACAGAAAACGGGTGGCGTATCGAATCGAGTGTTAAATAAGTAAAGGAGATATGAAATGGTTAAGATATATCTCAGCAAGTGTATTTTTTTATCAGAAACAGGAGACTGTTTGGATGGAGCGATCGTAACGGATGGCGGAAATATTGCTTTTGTCGGTGATCGACAGGAAGCTCTGCAAGAGTTCCCGGAAGGAAAGGTGATCGATCTGGGTAATAGAACCGTGACAGCGGGACTTATCGAGACACATTCCCACATCTATGCCGGCGGCAGATTCGAACAGCTTGTATCTTTGTGCGTCGATCCGGCCGAAGCGGAAGATGTGATTATGCAGAAGATGAAGGATTTTGTGGAGACCACACCGATAGAGAAAGACAGAATCTATCTGATCTATAACTATGACTTCGCTTCAGCAAAGAAAATCACAAGATATGGGCTGGATGAAATGTTCGGTAAGGAAACTCCGGTCATCCTGGCTGACATATCGCTCCACGGCGGAGCATTTTCGTCAAAAGCATTGGAACTTCTGGGCTATAAAGATGGTGATTTCATTCCGCAGGAAACAGAAGTACAGTATGAGGAAGATGGCAAGATCGGATATATTGTGGAGGGACTTTTCTGGCCGCTGTTCACCGACTTTGTTCTTACTGACGACAGAATGGGAAACCGGCAGATCATCGACAAGACAATTGATACCATGCAGGACTTTTTTGCAGGGAACGGATACACAACGCTGGTGGATATGATCCCGACAGGCTCGGGGAATGAAGAACAGTGGAACCAGGAAAGGTATCTGCAAAGGCAGGCGGAAGGCACGCTCAAATTGAGAACAGGAGTCTGCCTCAGTCTGACCGCTGACAAAGAGGAATGGATCGAGAGAAAGAAAATTCTAAGCGGTGAGTATGTCTTTTTCTGTGGTCTCAAGGGGTTTGTGGACGGAGGATTCATAAACTCCACGGCATGGACGACACATCCGTATGAGACAGGTCTTAATAAAGGAAGATGCGGTGCACCGACGTGTGACCTGGAACTCTATCAGCGCAAAATCATCGAAGCTAACGAGCTGGGAATTCCGGTAAGAGTTCATGCGGAAGGGGACAAGGCTATTTCAGAAGCTTTGAGAATGTATGAGGTGTCTGACAGCCAGGTCATAAATCAGGTGGAACATTGCACCTCGATGCCGGACTATATCATGGATCAGATCAGAGAGTACACGAAGAAACATCCGCTCATTTTCAACATGCAGCCGGTATTCCTCTATATGGAGGCTCCAACGGAGGAGCATCCTGTGGATGTGGGAAATGAGTTTTATAACAAGACGGCGGTCAGAGTGCGGTCGGCCATGAACGCAGGAGCCATGGTGTCGCTGGGAAGTGCAGACTTCCCGGCGACATTCCCGTCGATAAGTGATCACATCAGGGTGTGCGTCAATCGACTGGTCGATGAAGAAAGCTCATTCTATTACAAAACGGGATATACACCGCAGGAGGCGGTAACCATCAGAGAATTCCTGACATCAGCGACGTATATTGCAGCCAAGGCGATAGGCAGGGATGACTGCATGGGTGTTCTGAAAAAAGGGTACAAAGCAGACCTTACGGTGTTTGACTGTAATCTGATTGAGATGGATAGATCCGAATACAAGGATATAACCATATATAAAACTATTGTGAACGGTGAACCAGTATATGAAAAGGAGGTGTAGAAGAAAATGGCATATGCCGAAATATTTCCGAAAAACAAGGAGATAGAAAAGATGCTCATTGAGAAGAAAGACAACCTCATGAGCAGTCTTTTTAAAACAGTAGCCTCTGTTTATGGCATTCCGCAGTACGATGCGATCGTGGAACTTCATCAATGTACGACAATTGCCTTCTGTAAGGAAGCAGTTGAAGCGGAATCGGCTCCCGATGCAGTGATCAAGGTTCAGACCTGCGATGTGGAGCACAAACAGGAGGCAAAAATTTTAGGGGAAGCTATCGTTGAAGATTGGAACAGAATCATGGGCAGTGATAGAACTGTTGAAATCTGGATAGATTTCTTTCATACTTGGAATTGTAACATGGAATTTGAATAGTACATTCGAATTAGTTGTCGGAAGGAGAAAAGAATATGATAGCAGGTAATAGATTAGCCACGAGAACCAAGATCGGGTACAGCACATTCAACTGTGGTGAATCCATCGCATATAATTTGTTTTATACATACTTTTTACTGTTCATGACCAATTTTGCAGGTGTGGAGCCGGCAGTTGGCGGAACGATCGCACTTATCGCAGTTCTCTGGGACGGTGTTACGGATGCGCTGGTTGGATATTTCTCGGACAAAAGCACAAACCCGAAAGGGAGAAGAAGACCTTTTATGGCGAAATTCCTTATTCCGTTTGCAATCATGCTTACGCTGGTATTCTCGGATTTCGGTTTGACAGGTGGAGCTCAGGTTGCATTTTACCTGGGAATGAACATTCTGTTCTGGCTGTTCTTCACACTGGTGGATGTTCCTGCGATTACCCTGGGAGGCGAAATCACTGAGGACCCTTCGGAGCAGCGCTCGATCAGATCGTGGGCGACGATGATGAATTATCTGGGATTCCTTCTCGCTACTTCATTTACCCCGCAGCTGGCAAATTATTTCGGACAGTTCTTCGAAAAACCGACATCGGGATGGACAGTAGTGGTAGCAGGATTCGCAGTGCTGCTCGTGATTGCATACGTTATTTCACTGGTATCCACAAAGGGTCTTGAAACTCCTCTCTCAAAGGAGGATGCTGAAAGGAAGCAGAGCAATGTATTTAAGTCGATGTTCTCAACTATGAAGCTGAAACCTTTCAGAGGATTATGGCTGTACTGCCTGATCTTCCAGGCATCGGTGTTCCTCTGCACATCAACTCTCATCTATGTGATCTATTACGTATGTGGAGGTACGGATCTTAATGCGGCGCAGATTTTCCTGACTTATGGTGTATTTACTATCATCGTATCGCCGATTATGGACAAGATTGCACTCAGAGTAAATAACAAGAAGGCACTTGTGATCGGTATGGGAGTACAGGGCCTGCTGCTGATCGCATTTGGCGTGTTCCTGCCGCTCACGGTAGTGACCATGAATATCATGATGTTTGGTGTTGCGGTCGGTATGGCGTCCTACTACGTTCTGTCATATTCTATGGTATATGAAGTTGCTGATGTGGCTTCTCTGAAGCTTGGCAAGGATACCTCAACAGGTTCCGGCACATTTATTGCATGCTACCAGTGTGCGCAGAAAATTGGTGGCGCGATCGGAATGTGGGGTGCAGGCATCGCGCTTCAGATCGTAAAATATGATGCGAACAATGTAACGGAGCATGCGGTATCAGGAATCAGATTCGTATCGACTACATTAGCAGGAGGAATTGTGATTACGGGTGTTATCGTATGTGCGATTCTGTATAAACTTGAACCGAGCATCAAGGCTAAGCTGGTTGAACTTACTAAGAAAGAGGAACTTACGGCAGAAGAGCAGTCTATCGTAGATGAAAATCTGTAAGTCTGCATTATTGCTGGATTAGACAAAGGAGATATAAAAATGGCAAGACGTATTAATTCTACACCAAAAAAAGATGGCTTCCGGATGCCGGGAGAATTCGAAGAGCAGGAACAGATTTTTATGATGTGGCCGGAAAGAGATGATACCTGGAGAAACGGAGGAAAGCCTGCACAGATGGCTTTCGCTGAAGTTGCCAGAGCCATCAGCGAGTTTGAGCCTGTAACGATGATCGTATCAAAGGGACAGTATGAAAATGCGAGAAACAGACTTCCTGAGGAAATTAGAGTTGTTGAAATGTCTAATGACGATGCATGGGTAAGGGATTGCGGTCCTTCGTTTGTAATCAACGACGAAGGTGTGGTGAGAGGAAACGACTGGGACTTCAATGCATGGGGCGGACTGGTTGACGGACTTTATTTCCCGTGGGATTCAGATGATGCGATTGCTCAGAAAATCTGTGAGCTGGAAAGAGTTGATTCTTATAAAGTGGATGGGTTTGTATTCGAAGGCGGAAGCTTCCATGTTGATGGAGAGGGTACCGTCATAACTACAGAGCAGTGCCTTCTCAGCGAAGGCAGAAATCCTCATATGACGAAGGAGGAAATTGAAGAGACTGTGAAGGAATACCTCAATTGCGAGAAAGTGATATGGCTTCCGGAAGGGATTGATCCTGAGGAAACGAATGGACATGTGGATGATATCGCATGTTATATTGCCCCCGGCGAAGTGGCAGTAGTATACACGGATGACGAAACACATCCTTGGTATAAGGCTTGCCAGAGTGCGTATGAAACTCTTTGCAATGAAGTGGATGCGAAAGGAAGAAAGCTGAAGGTTCACAAGATCACAACCGCGAAGCACCCTGTAACGCTCCCTGCCGGATTCGATGTTGACGTTGCTTGCGGAGCACCGGCAAGAGAAGAAGGAGATTACTGCAATGCGTCCTATATGAATTTCCTGATCTGTAATGGCGGAGTGATCGTTCCTCAGTACGGCGATGAAAATGATGCACTTGCTCTTGAGCAGATTCAGGCTTTGTTCCCGGACAGGAAAGCGGTAGGCGTCAACACAGTTGAGGTTGTATACGGTGGAGGAAACATTCACTGTATTACGCAGCAGATGCCTAAAAGAAGAAAGTATTAATTATTGTCAAAGTGACAGGGGAAACAGTATGAGCAGCATTATTATCAAGAATGCTAACGTTTATACAATGAGTTCTGATGATGACAATGCCCGTGCGACGGGCGTTGTCGTCAAAGGAAACAGAATTGTATATGTTGGTGACTCGAAAGAAGCAGAAAAATACATAGAAAATGATACGAGAATAATCGATGCCGAAGGCAGAATGGTAATGCCGGGACTGATCGATGCGCATGCCCACCCGATCAGTACCCCTTACTACAATGGTATTCCGCTTGACATCGAACAGAACTTCGATGAGATGATCGAATGCATCAAAGAATACATCGAAGCTCATCCTGAAAAAGAGAGTTATTTCGGTCTGGGGTATGATGAGGACTGTCCGGGGCCGGAACGATATAATAAGGAGACACTGGATGCGATATGCCCTGATAAGCCGCTGCTGATGCTGGGCATCACAATGCATGATGCCTGGTGTAACAGCAAGGCTCTTGAAGTGGCAGGCATAGATAAAAATTTCCCTGATCCTGCACCGGGCATGAGATATTTCCATAGAGATGCAGAAGGAAATCCGACTGGCAGAATATCGGATTCGGAGCCATTTGCAATTGTTGCGGAAGCTATCAAATGTTTTGATCTGGAGGCGGCAGCAAAGAGTTTTGACGAACTGCTGGCGTCTTATAGAAAACTTGGTATCACCTCTATTTATGATGCGGGAGTATTTAATGATATCTTTGAAGCGGATGCCTTTGAAAATGTCAAAAAACATGAAGAGGAAGGAACTCTTACTGTCAGAATTACAGGATCATCAGGACTTACGGCAGATGCTGATAAAGACGTTTGTATCGAGCACCTGCAAGAGCTCCATGAGCTTTATGATTCGGATAAATTCAGATTCACAACACTTAAGATTCTCCAGGATGGATGTATTGAAGGAAGAAACAGCAGCAATTATAAACCGTGGGTCGACTATGGGGAGATGCGAGCACCATTCCTTGAAGGGGAGGAACTCGATTCCTTCTTTCTGAAGACGGCGGAAAAAGGCTTTGATCTTCACCTGCATACACTGGGAGACAGAGCGGTGCACACTGCAGTGGAGTCGGCGAGAGCAGTGAGAGAAGCCGGATATAAAGATACGAGAATTACTCTGGCTCATGATCATATGATTCTCGATGAGGATATTCCGAGGTTTGCGAAGTACGATATCATTGCCAACTCAACGCCGCAGTGGTGGGTGTTCAAACAGTGTAATGTGGATGCTCTGGGAGAGGAAGCCGCGAAGAAGCTGCTTCGAATGAAGTCGCTGATGAATGCCGGTGCAACATTCACCATCGGAAGTGACTTCCCGTCAGATGAAATCGGATATGAGCCGTTCCTGGCCGTGGAACAGGCTTGCACCAGACAGCATTATGGCTGTCCTGATGAGCAGATGCTTGAACCGGCGTCGGAGAGACTTACTGTGGAAGAGGCATTGAGGGCGTATACCATAAATGGGGCGCATCAGCTTCGGATGGAAGACAAGGTCGGCTCTATCGAAGAGGGTAAGCTTGCAGATATTATTATTCTGGAAGAAAATCCATTTGATATGGACGTGTACCGGATACATTCTATAAAAGTCAACACAACTATTTTTGACGGAGAGATCGTATATGAAGGAGGCGCGCTCAATGAGTAAAATATATGATATTACAGGAAAATTAGAAGGCGGAATGTGGAATTATGGAGAACCTTTTGTTCCGTATTCGATGAAACGGATCAGTTCCATGGAGGAGGACGGATATGTGGCATCAGAGCTGAAGCTGACCTCTCATACGGGAACTCACATCGATTGTCCGAGACATTTTGGTGAGGAGAGACCGTCGATCCTGGATATGAAACTGGAAAACTTCATGGGTCATGCACTCAAGATCGATATCAGTGATAAGGTTCAGGCCGGTGTACAAATCACAAGGGAGATGCTTGTTGAAGCCGGTGCTGACAAACTGAAGCCGGGAGATATCATGGTTCTCAACACAGGCTGGTATAAAGAGTGGAATCATGCGGGTTATGATGAGAACTATCCGTATTTGATTCCTGATACGGCACAGTATCTGGTAGAGCTGGGGTTAAAGCTGTTCGCCACAGATATTCCTGTGATCGGAGATATCCACAATACGGATACAGACATGGTGCTTTGCGTAAATGAAATGCCGAGCATCTATGCTCTGACCGATCTCGATGATATTCCTGAAGAATTTACATTCATTGCGTTCCCGTTAAAAATCGTCAATGGCGACGGCAGTCCTGTAAGAGCTGTTGCGGTAACGGAATGATGGCATGAATCGGCATCATAGGCTGGAGGTATGAAGGAGCGTGAGAGATCAAAATGAGCGTTCTTGTAAAATTATTAAGTTCATAGCAGCGTCGCTGAAGGCTTTCACGAGATCAGACTGGACGATTTGTCTGGGATCGATAGCGGTGCTTGCAATAACCTTCCTTCTGTCGGAAAGGAATAACGGCATGATATTCATCACATCTGTTGCCGGGATCTGGTGCCTCATTTTTATTGCAAAGGGTAATGTGCTGGGGCAGGTTCTGGCTGTCATTTTTGCGTTGTTTTATGGATATGTGTCGTGGCAGTATCATTATTACGGGGAAATGATAACGTACCTTGGAATGTCGGCTCCGACGGCGGCGATAGCGGCTGTGTCCTGGTGGAGGCATCCGTATTCTGACACAGAGGTGAAGGTTGAAGTGGTCAAGCTGCCGGCATGGGTCGGATTAGGTGTTGTGATGGTGATAGTAACCGTGGTGTTTTATTTCATACTTGGATGGCTCGGCACTCCAAATCTTATCGTGAGTACAATGAGTGTTGCTACCAGCTTCATGGCTGCAGCGCTCATGTTTTTAAGGAGCAGATTTTACGCGATTGCATATATGAGTAATGATCTGATACTCGTTGTACTCTGGCTGTTTGCGGCACGTACAGATGCTTCATATCTGACGATGGCGGTGAATTTCATGATATTCTTCATTAACGATCTGTACGGATTTTTCGGATGGAAAGCAATAGATAAGAAGCAGAAAATGAATCGATGCTGATACTGTTTTATGCAGATTGACTGCTGGATAAGAAAGGGATTGCAGATGGAGACTATCGTTGTAATATTAGAAAGTATTGGCGCTGTAGCCTTTGCGGCGTCGGGTGCTCTTGTGGGAATCAAGAAGAATATGGATCTTTTTGGTGTATGCGTGCTGGGACTTTCCACTGCGGTGGGCGGGGGTGTCATACGTGATATCATTCTTGGCCAGTGTCCGCCTGCCATGTTCACAAATCCGATCTATGCGATCGCGGGATTGTTTACCTGTATCTTTACGTTTGTGCCGGAAGTTCGCGCTTTCATCGATCACAAAGAAAACATCATGCTGCTGGCGGATGGTATCGGACTTGGCATCTTCACGGCATCAGGCACGGTGCATGCTCTTAATACGGCGGATGCCAACATGTTTCTTGCGGTATTCGTCGGTGTTGTGACCGGTGTCGGAGGAGGATTGCTCAGAGATGTAATGGCTGAAGTGCCGCCATACATTTTTACCAAACACATTTATGCATTGGCATCGATGATCGGCGGGACACTTTTGTGCGTGATCTACCCGTTTTTCGGGAAATATTTTGCCATGTTTATTTCTGCAGGGACAATCGTTGTCATCCGTATACTGGCATCGAGATTCCGGTGGAATATTCCTCGTGCAGAGCAACTGCAGAGGATGCATAGAACGAGCGGAAAAAATACTTGAAAGAAAGTGGTTTATTCTGGCTCTGTTAAGAATGTTGGGGTGGAGGATACTCCAAGGATTTCAGAGCCTCTTTCATTTTTTGAAAAAACGCTGTTTTCATCGGCTCCTACGGGAGTATCCCACAGATAGTTTGCTGTAGAATATGCTTATTCTTTTCGAAAGGTTTTACGGACATAAGGACACTAAAAGATAATATTGCACTGTAGCTCGCTGGTCTTTCAATATTCTGTTTTAACCATGTCCGATTACCGTTCAGCTCTAATTTAACATAATGTGCATGATACGTCTACGGAATCTTACGAATCTAGGCATACCAAATGATATCCTCTTGAGAACCTTGATTCTGTTATTGCAGCCTTCTATATATCCGTTAGTATATGGGTATTCGAATGAATTCAGAATTTCCTTGCTCCAGTTCTGATAAGTGAACGACACCTTTATGAATTCCATAAGTCCGCTTTTCTGTGCATCCATGATCCATCGGCTCAGCCTTTTGGCTGCTTCTTCACGACTGCTGCTTTCTTTTACATGTTCAAACTGCTGTTTCAGCTGATATGCTTTATATAGATCCTTTGAAATGCGAAACATATTATCAAGCTGCAGACGATCTTCCATTGTCAGTTTACGGGTATCTTTCAGCAATACGTATTTACTTCGCTTGAAGTATCTGCGCCATTGCTCTGAATATTTCTTCTGTTCTTCTACACGAACACGTTCAAGGGCATAGGTGATCTGACGCACGTAATGATATTTATCCACGATGATCTTCGCCTGGGGAAACAATTCATGCATCAGTTTACGGTATCCGCCGGTCATGTCCATTACAACAAACTTCACAGCTTTACGGTTGTTGTATTTGAGCAGATAGTGACGGATCATATCATGTTTTCTGTTTGGAAGAATGTCTACGATCCTCCTGTTCTCCGGATCAGCGAGAATACACTGGAATTTCTCGCCCTCTGCATTTCCTCTGAACTCATCGATAGCCAGAACCTGAGGGAGCTTGCCTGTTTTAAAATCGATTTCATTGATGATCCTGGCTGCTGTCGGAGGTGACATATTGTTCTGCACAGCAATACTTTTAATGCTGCGGCACTCCTTAAGCTGCTCGAAGATCTGCATACTTACTCTGTTAGTAAACTGTCGATATCGAGGCAGAAAATCTATACGTTCATCGAATCGTTTGCCACATTCAGGACATACATGACGGCGTTTTCTAAGGTGAAGAATGGTATCATATCCTGATATGGAAATATCTTTTACAAGTTGAGTGCGGTAATCGTGGACTTTGCCTGTGATGGTTCCGCAGCAAGGGCAGAAGTGCATTCGTTGTTCCATTCTGAGCCATATATGCATTTCACGGCCCTGACATTCAATATTTGTTACAATTACATCTTTTAATTGGAGCAGTTTTTCGATATAATCTCTGTAGAGCATTAGTTGCCTCCTTTTCTCTGTTGGATATTTGTTTCGCAGCTTTATTCTACAGGATTCTGGCTTCTAATGCTTTCTTTTCATTAAAAAAGATGACTCGCTATTTGCAAGCCACCCCAACATATTTTTTAGAACCTTTTTAATGGTGAGATGTCCGGGGAATCATGAATTCCCAGGACACGAAAAAAACGGTCTTGATTTGAATTTTTTACTGCTTATCAGATGTGCCTTCCTTCATGAATTCCCATTTTTCAAAATAAAACAGCACGTTGGGAACTGCTTTACGAGATATTTGCAGCCCAGAGGAAAACAGTTCCCAGATAAACAGTTTTTATATCTTTTGAGGAATCATAACGAGTGCTGCGCATGGATCTTGAAATATTTGCTGGATTGAACTTCCCATATAACTTTAAAAAAATCAAATCTGGGAATTCATGACGCGAGCAGACATCTGAATCGAGAGATTAATTCCCGATTAGATCAGATAATTTTCGATCTGGGAATTCATAGTGAAGATAAGACCGTCATGTATGCACATTTACCGTCTTACTGCTTTATTATCGCGCTGTCTCATCGCTTCGCCGACCTAAACACATTTTACCGGCACAGCCCTTCTAGAAACAGCGGCATGATCGTTTGCGCATGCTGACATAGTGAGTAGTTTCCGCCGGAAATGCACCACTCGTACATAAGCCCCCGCTCGAACATGGCATAAGCGCGGGTGATATCGTTGATGGAAAGGTTTTCTTTGAAAAGGCCTTGTTCCTTTCCTTCGATGGTGATCTGGCGCAGTAATTTATAGTAGGTACGGTTGGTGTTGAGCAGATGACGCTCGCCGTTGGTGGTCAACTGGGTCGCAAACAGGCGGCTCAAAAGCTCGACAGAAACTGTGTTTTCGATCATCAGAAACAGCTCCTGGTTTATGTATTTTAGTTTCTCGATAGGAGAGAGCGCTGGATCCATGGTCTTTTCTAGTTCTACATATTTATCATCAAAGAGATAGGAAAGGGAAGAAAGCAGTGCATCCTTTCCTTCAAAATAGTGATAGAAGGATCCGCGTGATGTGCCGGATGCCTCTACGATCTCTTCTATGGTGGTGTTGTCATAGCCCTGCTGGTAGAACAGCTTCCATGCGGCAGAGACGATTTTTCCCTTAGTATTTCTGGCATTTTTCTTCATAACTATATAAAGTTCTCCTAAAGTTTTAAATTTTATTTTTAATATCCAATAATGACTAGAATACATTCTAGTATAAAAACCATGAAATTTCAAGAAAATATCCGAATTCATCACACTTTTATTCATAAGTATATCCAAACTATATTCTGTGTTTCATTCTAGTTTTGATTGTGCTATACTAGGTGGGAAATTTTTAATCGAATAATTATAATCAATACACAACAATAAAGGAGATTTGACGAACATGAATGGAGAAATACTTGCTTTTATCGTATACTTTGTTGCGATAGTAGGCGTAGGAATTTACTTTTTCTTTAAAGAGAAAGGAGATGCCACACAGGCCAACTTCTTCCTGGGCGGAAGACAGATGGGTCCGTGGGTGGCTGCAATGTCTGCGCAGGCATCGGACATGTCAGCTTGGTTGTTAATGGGTCTTCCGGGAAGTATTCTGGCGTTTGGATTTGGTCAGATGTGGATCGGTATCGGACTGGCACTGGGAACTGCAGCCAACTGGATCTTCGTTGCCAAGAGATTGAGGAAATTCTCCAGTGCGGCTGGAGATGCTATCACAGTACCGCAGTATCTGGGCAATAGATTCCTGTCGAAAAGCAATGCGCTGCAGGTGATTTGCGCAATCATTTTCTTTGTGTGCTTTACAATATACGTAGCATCTGCATATGTGGCGGGAGCATCTGTATTTACGGCTATCTTCCCGTCACTGAGCTCGCATGCGGCCATGATCATCTTCGCGCTGGCAATGTTGCTGATCACATTCTTTGGAGGATTCAAAGCAGTCTGCTGGACCGATTTTTTCCAGGGGATACTGATGTTTGCCGCGCTGATGACAGTGCCGATCGTGATCGCCATCACGAAAGATATGGATCCTGCAGCGCTTTCTGTAGTTTACAGCTACAAAGATGCAGTTAGCGGAGAAATGGTGGAATGTTCTTTCGGTACCGGTTTGTTTGACGCTTCCTGGCAGGATATCATTTCAGGTCTTGCATGGGGACTTGGTTACTTCGGAATGCCGCATATCCTGGTAAGATTCATGTCCATCGAAAAACCGTCCATGGTGAAAAAAAGTGCGACGGTAGCGATCATCTGGGTCATCTGTGCATTGGGATGCGCCTGCCTGATCGCATACTTCGGAAGAATGTTCCTGGCAGAAGAACTGCTGACAGCCGGCGCGCAGAAGATGGTATTTATTGACTTTGCGAGAAAACTGTTCCCGAGCTTCATTGCAGGTATTCTCATGGCGGCCATCATTGCGGCGTCCATGTCTACGGCGGACTCGCAGCTGCTGGTGGCATCCAGTTCATTTACGTCGGATATATACAAGCCGATCATTCGTAAAGATGCCGATGAAAAGGAGATCCTTTGGGTAGGGAGGATCATTGTAGTGATCGTAGCTGTGATCGCATTTTTCATCGCATCCAGCAAAGGCTCTGGCGCGCAGGCCATCATGAACCTGGTAGAAAATGCGTGGGCCGGCTTTGGATCTTCCTTTGGTCCGGTGATCCTGCTGTCTCTGTTCTGGAGAAGATTTACATATAAAGGTGCCATCGGCGGTGTGCTCGGCGGCATCATCGTGGATATCCTGTGGTTCAATTTCCTGTCAGGGTCCACCGGTATTTATGAGCTGTTCCCGGGCTTTATCGCAGGTCTGATCTGTGCAGTCGTTGTAACGCTGCTGGACAAGAAGCCTGCAAAGGAAGTTACAGATCTGTTTGATAGAGCAGTGAGTGAAGAAGACGAATAAACAATGAGTATTACTGCAAAGTACCCCGCAGCGATCGCTGTGGGGTATTGCTGTTTTTTGAGCTTTTGCAAAGCCTCTTGCGGGTGTGGCTGGACGTATTTCTGCAGTAGCGTATCCTGCCCCTCAGGATCTCTAAAGTGAATGTGAAAATCATGGAGTCCATGTGCCTGAAACCAGTCGATTTATTTTTTATATTCTTCAAAATCCGAGAGGATCCTGTCCAAATCAGAAAAGATCTTCCGGTTTTATTTTTGCAGAAAAAACCCAAAACCCTTATATTTTCTCACTTTTTTACAGATACGTTTGAAATTACAATGCAGTTATAGTATAATATTTGAGACTATAAAATCGAATAGGATACAGGAGATTGTTATATGACAACAATTATTATCATAGTTGTTGTTGCTTTGGTTTTTTTTGTTACCGTATGTGTCGTCACTTTTATGGTCTGGAAGCGTGAAGCGGAGATGCGTACTGACAGCATCCGTGAGATCAAAGACAACCTGCAGCGGCTTGAGGACAGGCTGACTGTCGAGACACAGCCGGAGGAGCCGACACCTTTGCAGGATGATTTGTACGAGGAAGTTTGCAGACCGGTGCTGCGGGCTGCAGACCCTGCTGTCGCGGGAAGATCTCGCAGAAGCAGAAGCAGGAGCAGAGATCCGTTCAGCTGGATTCGCAGTGAACAGGAGAGGGAAGAAACTTCGCAGACAGAAGCGCAGCAGCCGGAGGAGTGGCCGCAGCCGGAACCTTTGCAACAGACAGCAGAAATGTCGATAATGCCGGATGTGTCGGAGACACCGCCGCAGATCATACCTGAGCCGGAGTTTTCTCTTCAGGAGAGGAAGCAGGAGACTGCCGCAGAGGATGTAGCAGAGCCTGGAGACTGGGACGATGCCATGGATTTTGATATTGATCTTCCAGACGGGAATGCTGCAGCAGAAATGGCAGCAGACGATATTACATCGGCAGACGATATCGCATCGATGGAAATAGAACTACCTGACCTGGATCTCTTTACAGGGCTGGGTACTTTGGACGTGAACACAGAAGAGACAGTACCTGCAGATCCGCCAAAGAATTTTGGCAGGGACACTGGCAGGAGTGGGAAAAAATATACAGCGGAAGAATTGGAAGCGCTGATCAAAGAATAGATCGCTGATCGAAAAGATCCAGAAGGAGGAACTTATGTATTGTAAAAATTGCGGAAAAGAACTCGCAGCAGATGCAAAGTTTTGCATGCAGTGCGGTACGCCGGTAGACGATGTGCCAGCACCAGTGCAGACAGCTCCTGTGCAGCATACGACGGAGAAGGCGGAACCGGCGAAAGCACCGCAGCCAAAAGCAGAACCGGTAGATGCACCTAGGGAACGTCCGGTATTTGATGAAATCAAGTGGAACGTGTCGGAGTATCCGGACCAGAACGCAGTGGAAAAAACAGAAGAAATCGATTTTAACTGGAATACGGAGCCAGTCGCAGCACCACAGCCGAAAGCAGAAGCACCGGCAGCGGTTCGATCCGAAACGGCGTCGAAAGCTCCAGTGCACAGAGAGATACCGGAAGCAAGCAAAGCACAAAGTGTTCCGCAGAATAATACGGAGGATCATGTTCTGAGCGGCAAAGATCTGGACAGTGCTATATTCGGAGAAAAAGAACCGAAAAAAGCTCCAGAATCAATGAGTGCAGCAGAACGGATCGATAAGTTCTATACCTTCAATAAGAAAAATGAAGAATTTCAGCAGCTGCTGAATAAGGAATACAACAAAGTAAAAGGTGGAAATGCCATAGAACAGGAAATATCTCAGGCAGAAGAGCGCGCATCGCAGCGTTTTGAATCCAGCAAAAGACCGGAAAATTCCACTATGGAAGAATTCCTGGAATCGGAAGGTATCGTGAAGCCATATCAGCCGAAGGCATTTGAATCCGATGTGCTGGAAAGGATCGAAGCGCAGGAGGCAGAAAAAGAGGCGAAGCGTCTGGAAGAAGAAGCGCGCCTGGCCGCTATCGAAGAAGCACGCCATGAAGCTGAGGTAAAACGTCTTAAGGAAGAGGAAGAACGCCTTAAGGCGGAAGCAGAGGCTCGCAGACTGGAAGAGATCGCTAAAATGAAGGCGGCAGAGGAAGAGAGACTGGCAGAAGAGGCTCGTAGAAAAGCGGAAGAAGAGGCAAAGCGCAGAGCAGAGGAAGAAGCTCGCAGAAAAGCCGAAGAAGAAGCCAGAATAAAGGCGGAAGAAGAACGCAGAAGAGCAGAAACGGAAGCCAGAGTAAAGGCGGAAGAAGAAGCCAGACTGAGAGCTGAGGCAGATCTGAAGGCGGCACAGGAAGCGGCTAAGATCAGAGCTCAGCAGGAAGCAAGACTGGCGGCGGAAGCAGAGGCACAGTACAAGGCAGAGCAGGAGCGGAGAAGGCTGGCCGATGTGGAAGCACAGCGGAAACTGGAAGAAGAAAGAAAACGCCTGGAGGAACAGGCTAACGAGGCAGTGGCCAAGGAAGAAGTGCGCAAGGTTTTAGAACAGACTGCCCGCATGAGAGAGGAAGAAGCAGCCAAGATTAAGGCGGCAGTTGCAGGTCTGAGAGCAGATGCTGCAGCAGAACGCCAGGCAGCACAGAATCTGGTTCGCAAGGATGTGGAGGATGCACATCGTGCCACGAAAAATCAGATCAATGAAATGGCCCGGTCAGAAGCATTGCATACATCAGAAACATTACATACAGAAGACCGTCCGGTGACGGGAAGAGACACGATGCTCTCAAACGATATGAGCAGAACGCGGACTGTAGACAAGGCTGCGATCATCGCAGGACTAAATGATGACACAGTTGTGATGAGCAAGGAAGATCTGCATGCCGCTGCTGCACCAGTCTATGAGCAGGAATCTGTGCCGGAACCGGAACCGGTTTACGAAGCTCCGGTTTACGATGCACCATTGCAGAACCAGGATGATGCATTCTTTGACAGTTTGGACGCGGCAGGAGACGTTTCTAACGTACCGGAAGGCTCCGTGTTCGATGCAGAAGCTATGCCTCAGGCGCAGCCGATCGACTTTAGAGAAGAAAACTTTGAAGATCTGTCTCAGCCGCAGGAACTGAATTTCGATGAAGAAACAGAAGAAATCCAGGAACTGACAGACTTTGGTGATCTGGCGGATATCGAAGAGATCCCGCAGGCACAGACGGATCCGCTTTACGATACTCGTGGATATGGCATGCCGGAAGAGCCGGCAGCGGAAGATCTGGGCCATACTCAGCGCTTTGATCCTCAGGCATTCGATCAGACGGCAGACGGTCTGCAGGATACTATGGTAGTACAGCCGGATACTGTTGTGATGGACAAAGCTCCACAGACAGATGCTTTCACAGAAAACGATTTTGATCATTACGGCGAAGCGGAAGCGCAGAATTATATCAATCAGCAGCATGCACAGCAGGGAGCTTATGAAAACGTGCAGCCGGCAAATGATTACTTTGATGGATATGCAGACGATTATCAGGATGACTATTACGAAGACGATGCAAATCTTTCCAAGAAAGAGTTAAAGCAGCGCGAGAAAGAGCGTAAACGCATGGAAAAGCAGCGCGCGAAACAGGAAAAAGCCAGACGTAAGAAGGGCGGAGCGGACTTTGCAGAAGCAGCAGATGGATTCGAAGAAGAAAAATCCGGCGGCAAGGGCAGGATCGTACTGAAAATCATTCTGGTGCTCCTGATCGTGATACTGGCAGTAGAAGTGGCCGGTATGGGCATCAAGTTCCTTGCACCGCAGAGCAAGGCGGCTGAATTCATCGATTCGCAGCTCAATAAGGTGATCCAGCTGATCACCGGCGAAGATACGGAATACAGCGTGATCGCAGCACAGGTAAGAACGGAGCCTATGGAGGACAAGACCGATCTGATCAACGCGCAGAAGGGAAAAAACAAGGGTAATGTGATCAAAAGTATCACGTACAGCTCTGGTTTAAGCTATGACCAGGAAAGGGACGGCAAGGTGTCGGACCTGGTCCTATCACAGCCTATGACCCAGGTCGAATGGGGTAGAGATAAGGATAACTATCCTGTTTATTATGACGAACAGGTCGTAGGCGAGATCATTGCATTTGAGTCTCAGAGATATAATCTGATGGCCAAGGGTGATGAGAAAGTACTGAGTCTTATTGATGACAGCACCAACCTGTATCAGGACACGGCTGCGCTGAAGAATCAGCAGCCGGCAGGAGAATTCTCCAAGCTGGAGATCGGTGAGATCAGACAGGCGGGCAGCAAATACTACGTGTGGGTGAGGGAGACCGTGGGAGGCACCTCCACAGAACGCGTATATGCCATGTACCCGCAGAAGAAGTTTACCATGAAAATGTCTGCTGCCTACGATGTGTAGAGGATAGCAAAAGGAGGGTATCTGTTTGAACAGTTCGGGAGAGAAGAAGAAAAGGCATGCGGGCCTTAAAGTGCTGATCGTTATTGCAGTATTGGTGTTTCTGTTCCTTTGCCTGATTGGATTTATCACGGATTTCCTGTGGTTTAAGGAACTTGACTACGTTTCCGTATTTCTTACAAAACTGCTGACGCAGTTAAAAATAGGGATACCGACATTTATCGTCGTGACATTCCTGGCTTACGTGTATTTGAAATTCCTGAAACGGGGATACTTTAAGAAGGTTGTTTCCGACGAGGTGACAGATCATCGCAGACTGAACATCATATCATGGAGTCTGGCGGGGATCTACGGGGCCATCACTACTTTCTTCGCTGTGAAGAAACTCTGGTTCCTGCTGCTGCAGTTTGTCAACAGCACGGGATTCGACAAAAAAGATCCACTGTATAACATAGACATTTCGTTTTATGTATTCAAGCTTGACTTTATTGAAGAAGCTAACCAGCTGCTGATCGTTTTACTGATCGCATTTGCACTGCTGACGGTCATTTATTATTCGGTGCTTCTGTCGGTAAGGACTCCACAGATCTTCGAACGGGTATCGGATGATGCAAAGGAAGATAGCGGTGCGTCTGAAGAAAACGCGCAGAGTTCCGGTTATGGCGGAGGGACTGCAGGCGGGCAGTTCGGTGGTTTTGACAATATCAATGATATATTCGGCAAGTTTGCAAAGTCTTTCCAAAACGGCGGCAAAAGTCCGTTCCAGAAGACTGCAAAGCCGAAGAAACAGTTTGATCACAGCAATTTAAAACTGCTTATTTCCATTGCGGAAAAACAGCTTATCATCGTAGGGGTGCTGTTCTTCCTGATGGTAGGCGTGAATTTCTTCCTGAAACAGTATGATCTCCTGTTTGGAAGTACAGGTGCCGTATACGGCGCGGGCTTTACCGATGTAATGGTGACTCTCTGGATTTACAGGATCATCATGGGATTGTCCGTTCTGGCGGCGATCGGATTCGCTGTTGGTATTACGAAGAAAAAATTCAAACCGGCTGCTATCGCTCCGATCGCTATGCTTATTGTAGGAGCTGTTGGTGTGGGCGGCGCACTGGTGGTGCAGAACCTGGTAGTAACACCGGATGAAATCAATAAAGAAAGCAAGTATCTGGAACGCAATATCGAATATACTCAGTCAGCGTATGGCTTGAACGAAGTAGACATGAAGGGCTTTGAAGCGAATCAGAACCTGACCAGCCAGGACATTGCCAATAATTCAGATACCATCTCTAATATCCGTATCAATGACTATGCTCCGGCGAAGACTTTCTACAATCAGACGCAGAGTATCCGTCAGTACTATACGTTCAACGATGTGGATGTGGACAGATATATGATTAACGGGGACTATACACAGACGTTCCTGTCAGCCAGAGAAATCGATGAAGAGAAGATCAGTGACACCTGGCTGAATAAGCATTTGAAATACACCCATGGATATGGTGTGACTCTTTCCAGAGTAGATAAGATCACTTCCAGCGGACAGCCGGATATGCTCATCGACAGCATCCCGCCGGTGTCTCGTGTAGATGAGATCAATATCAAGCGGCCGGAGATCTATTTCGGTGAACTGACCTCTAACTATGCGCTAGTAAATACGTCGGAAGATGAATTTGACTATCCTGATGGAAACAGTAACAAGTATGCCAGATATGAAGGTGATGCAGGGATCAAGCTGAACCCGATCAACCGTCTCATGTTTGCCATTCGGGAGCACAGCTTAAAGACGCTGGTTTCCGGCAACATCAAGAGCGATTCCAAGATCCTCATCAATCGGAAAATTTCCGAAAGAGTGCAGGAAATAATGCCGTATCTCAGCTATGATAAAGACCCGTATATGGTTACGGAGAACGGAAAACTGTACTGGATCATCGATGCGTACACCCATACGGCCAATTATCCGTATTCAGAACCGTACAACAATGAAACCAGAACAAACTATATCCGAAATTCCATCAAGGTCGTGATCGATGCCTATAACGGAAATACGGATTATTACATCGTAGACGATACGGATCCGATCGCGCAGACCTTTAAGAAGATCTACCCGGATCTGTTCAAAAACCTGGACAAAATGCCGCAGGAAATCAAAGCACACATCCGTTATCCGAGCATGCTGCTTGATATCCAGGCAAGCGTGTACCAGAGATATCATATGAATGATGTGAAGGTGTTCTATCAGAACGAAGACCTGTGGCAGATCTCAAGTGAGATTTATGGCACCAAGGAACAGGCTATGACGCCGAACTACTACATCATGAAGCTTCCGGGCGAAAATGGTGCAGAATTTGTCAACTCCATACCATTCACACCGAAGGATAAGAAGAACCTGACCGGACTTCTTGTAGCACGTAACGATGGCGACAATTACGGCAAGCTGCTGCTCTACCAGATGCCGAAGAGCAAGATCGTTTACGGACCGATGCAGGTAGAAGCACAGATCGACCAGAACACGGAGATTTCAAAGGAATTCTCCTTATGGAACTCTTCAGGCTCCAGCTACAGTCGTGGCAATATGTTCGTAGTGCCGATCGAAGATTCTCTGCTTTACATCGAACCGGTTTATCTGGAAGCAACCAATTCCAGCATCCCGGAAGTAAAGCGGGTGATCGTCGCATATGGTGATCAGATCGCATATGAATCTACGCTGGCGGAAGCGCTCAATTCCCTGTTTGGAGAAGGCAGCGCTCATGAGAGTCCGGGAAGTGAAGAAGCTTCCGGTGATACGGATACCTCAGCAGGCGGCAGTGACGCTTCTCTGAGTCAGACGGAGATCATCACCAGAGCGCAGGAAGCTTTCGACAATGCACAGAAGGCACAGCAGGATGGTGACTGGGCAAAATATGGAGAATACCTTAAGGAACTGGATAAATACTTAAATATGTTAAGTGAATAAGAAAGATATTCAGGACATTCTCATAGCAGTTTTCCAGACTGCAGAGGATGTTCTGAATCGTTATAAAGAAAGAGAGTGATGCTATGATATCATACGATTTGGACAAAATGCTTTATACGATACCGGCTGATAAGCACAGCACGGAAGAAATTCGGGAAATTCTGGGGAAGCACCCGGAAATCAAGTTCGTTTCCCTGGTAGGGATCGACGTTGGCGGGCATGATACCGACGAAAAGATCCCGGTAGAGGAATTTTTGAAGGATATGGATAAATTCCTTACTCATGGAGTGCAGACGGACGGATCCAGCGTAGTGCTGCCTAAGATCGCCAAGCTGAATAATGCGAAGGTGGACATCATACCGGATAAGACGGTCAACTGGTTTGTGGATCACAACTTCAACTATCCGGATCCTGATACGGGTCTTCCGGTAGGAACATTGAGGATCCCGTCTTCGCTCGTGCATAATGATTCGGAACGCGTTGGATCCAGAGTGATTCTGCGGGATGCTATCCGGAATTTTAAAGATGATCTGATGGAACTTCTCAGAAACAACCCGTACGTGTTTGAGTACATCGATGCGGACAGCGTAGATGATATCGATAAGATCATCATCACGGCAGCTACAGAACTGGAATTCTGGGTAAAGACCCCGGATGACGATGCCGACAGAGAACAGCTGTCCACGGCTCAGATGCTGAAGGAACAGTATTGGAAAAGGACGACCGGACCGGTTCGTACTGCATTGGAAGAAACCATGCTGATCCTGCAGAAATACGGATTTGAAATGGAGATGGGTCATAAAGAAGTTGGTGGCGTAAAAGCAAAACTGGGCAACTCCGGTGTATATGATCATGTTATGGAACAGCTGGAAATCGACTGGAAGTATTCTTCTGCTGTACAGGCTGCTGATAACGAAAACCAGATCAAATACGTCGTAAGAGATATTTTCCGTATGTACGGACTGGAAGTGACCTTCATGGCGAAGCCGATGGAAGGCGTGGCAGGAAACGGTGAGCATACTCACATGGGAGTATCTGCAAGACTGAAAAACGGCAAGATGATCAACCTGTTCGCACCGTCGGATACGGAAAACCAGTTCATGAGTCCGATCGGATTCGGCGCCCTGATGGGTATGCTTAAAAACTACGATGTGATCAACCCGTTCGTAAGCTCCAGCATCGACTCTCTGAACCGGCTGAAGCCAGGCTATGAAGCGCCTGTATGTACGGTAACTTCCCTGGGACACAGTGCCCAGATGCCGTCGAGAAACAGAACCGTTCTGGTAGGTCTGGTTAGAGAGATCGGCAATAAAATGGCAACTCGTTTCGAACTGAGATCACCAAACCCTAAGAGCAATACATATCTGGTAATCGCAGCGTCCTATATGGCGATGCTGGATGGAATCAAAGCAGCGCTGGAAAACGGCAAGACTTCCGATGAGCTGGAACGATCTATTTCCAAGGAATACGGACAGGAAGACTTTTATCTTGATAAAGACCGCATATACCGCAGCGAACTGGATGTGTTCGATGAATATACAGAAGAAGAACGCGATAAGTTCTTTGGAAAAGCTCCGCGGACCGTATGGGAAAACATCTCGGCGTTTGACGAGTATCCGGAAAAACTGGAAATTTTCAAGAGAGATGATGTGATGACGGAACTGGCGCTGGAATCCTATCGTCAGGCGACACTGGATCAGTGGAAGACGGAGCTTCACAACCGTATCGTACCGGATGTCATGGATGTGGTTCGTCACTGCACCAAGCTGCATGATGATAATGACTGCGTCGATTATGACAGATATTACTGGGATAAGATCCAGGGGCTGCGCAACCATCTGGGACGTGACCTGCTGGACGTGCCGTGTCTGCTGACGCGTATAATAAGAGCGCTGGATGCAGAGGACTACAGCACTGCCTCGCAGCTGCAGATGGAAATGCAGAAACAGGTAGAAGAACTGATGAGACTTTACATCATTTACAGAAAAAATTTATTTTAACGTTCACGGAGGGAAGATGACATGTTGGATATCAAAAGAATCAGAGAGGATTTTGATGGCGTAAAAAAAGCAGTAGAATCCAGAGGCAAAGGGGATTTTGGAATCGATAAAGTACGCGAATACGATGTAGAAAGAAGGAAGCTGCTGGCTGAAGTAGAGCAGATGAAGAATCAGCAGAGCACTTCTTCCAGACAGATCCCTGTGTTAAAAAAAGAAGGCAAAGACACGACCGAACTGATGGCAGAAATGAAGCAGCTTTCTGAAAAGATCAAGGTGCTGGATGGTCAGGTGAGCGAAGTGGAAGCAAAGCTGCGCGATGCACTGCTCAATATTCCAAACACACCATATAAAGACGTGCAGGAAGGCGCAGATGACAGCGCCAACGTAGAACTTCGCAAGTGGGGCGAACCGAGAACATTTGATTTTGATGAGAAAGCTCACTGGGATATCGGAACAGATCTGGACATCCTGGATTTTGAACGCGCTACGAAGATCGCAGGGACGCGATTCACTGTTTATAAAGGTCTGGGTGCCCGTCTGGAACGTGCAGTGATCAACTTCATGCTGAATCTGCATACCGAAGAGCATGGATTTACAGAAATCCTGCCGCCGTTCATGGTAAATCGCGACGCGATGATCGGAACAGGTCAGCTGCCGAAATTCGAAGATGATATGTTCCATGTTCCTGCAAAGGATTTCTTCCTGATCCCGACAGCAGAAGTTCCGGTAACCAACCTTCGTATGAATGAAATCATCGATGAAGCAGAGCTGCCGATCTATTATACTGCATATACACCTTGTTTCCGTAAAGAAGCCGGTTCTGCCGGTCGTGACACGAGAGGTCTGATCCGTCAGCACCAGTTCAACAAGGTAGAAATGGTTAAATTCGTCAAACCGGAAACTTCATATGACGAGCTGGAAACCCTGACTGCAGCAGCGGAAGATGTTCTGCAGAAGCTGGAGATCCCGTATAGAGTAGTACGCTTGTCCACCGGAGATCTGGGATTTTCCTCCGCAATGACCTACGACATTGAAGTGTGGATGCCAAGTTATGGTAGATACGTAGAGATCTCTTCCTGCAGTAACTTTGAAAACTTCCAGGCAAGAAGAGGAAATATCCGGTTCCGTCCGGCTGAAAAGGGCAAACCGGAATTCGTGCATACCCTCAATGGCTCCGGACTGGCAGTGGGAAGAACAGTAGCTGCTATTCTGGAAAATTATCAGCAGGCAGACGGCTCCGTTGTTATTCCGGAAGCACTGCGCGGATTCATGGGTGTTGATAAGATCGAAAAGAAATAGGCAGAGAGAAGTTTGACAGAAAGGACGAAACGACATGATCGCAGATAAAATGAAGCCTTTGATGGAAAACAACTCAGCCATCAGAACAATGTTCGAAGAAGGCGATAAAATGCGGGCAGAATATGGCCCGGAAAATGTATATGACTTCAGCCTGGGAAATCCGGATGCGCCGGTACCGGCAGAAGTCAAGCAGTCCATCATTGATATACTGAACGAAGAAGACCCGACGGTACTTCACGGATACATGAGTAATGCAGGATTCGAAGACGTGCGTGAAACCATCGCACAGTCGCTTAATCGCAGATTCGGCACAGCCTTTGATCACGGTAATATTCTCATGACTGTAGGAGCAGCCAGCGGTCTGAATGTAGCACTGAAGACTATCCTGAATCCAGGCGAAGAAGTGATCATTTTCGCACCATATTTCCTGGAATATAACTGGTATGTGAACAACTATGACGGTAAAGTGGTGCAGGCGCCGACGGATCAGGAGACTTTTTACCCGGATCTGGAAGCCTTTGAGAAGCTTATCGGCGATAAGACCCGCGTTGTTCTCATCAACACGCCCAACAATCCGACCGGTGTGATCTACAGTGAAGAGACGATCAGGCAGATCGCAGACATACTGAAGCGCAAACAAAAGGAACTGGGACGAACTATATTCCTTATTTCGGACGAGCCTTACCGGGAACTGGCATACGGAGATGTGGAGGTTCCTTATGTAACGAAATACTATGATAACACTATCGTTGCTTATTCCTACAGCAAATCACTTTCCCTTCCGGGAGAACGGATCGGATATCTGGTGATCCCGTCCGAACTGGAAGAAAGCCAGCTGGTGTTCGATACAGCATCCAATGCAAACCGCATCATCGGCTGCGTTAACGCGCCATCGCTTCAGCAGAAGATGATCGCGCGGTGTGTTGATGTCAAGGTGGATCTGGATTACTATGACAAGAACAGAACGGCGCTGTATGAAGGCCTGAAGGATTGTGGTTTCGACTGCGTAAAACCAGAAGGAGCCTTCTACATGTTCCTGAAATCCCCTGTGGCGGATGAAAATGAATTCTGTGCAGAAGCAAAGAAGCATAATATCCTGATGGTGCCGGGCAGTGCCTTCGCATGCCCGGGATATGTTCGTCTGGCATACTGCACATCCTATGATACTATCGTAAACTCTATGAATGGATTCCGCAGGCTTGCAGACCACTATGGGCTAAGATAGGAGAATAAAAAGTCAAAAGAACAGAGTTTGAAGATTATGTGAAGATGAAATCCCCAGTGTTTTCTTACACGGGGATTTCGGGTATAATAGGTAAGTATTATACGTTACAGTTCGTGGGTAATTTATAACAAATAAGAGAGAACATTATGATTTCCAGTCTGAAAAACAACAAAAAGAAGGTATTGCTTACAGCTTCCATCGCTGTGATCCTGATCGCAGCTCTGGTTGTTGTTATGACACTGACGAAACCGTATGCTGTATACGCAGACGGAACCAAGGTTGAAAATCCATATGCCGTAAAGGCGGGTGGTGAGGAACTGTTTCTGGTAAAAGATTCCAAGACGGCGGAGAAGGTAATCGAAACCGTTATGGATAAGTATTCGCCGGAAGGAGCACAGATCAACTCCATCACAGTTGACAAGAAGCTGTCCAGCGAGGAAGCTGATCTTAAGAGAGGCGGAGAGCCGGAAACCGTTATGACGGCAGATGAAGCTGTGGATTATGTTCTGGCACAGAACAGCTCAGATGATCCGCTTTTCTGTGTGACCATCAGTTCTGAAACTGGTTCTTTGCAGAATGTAGCTGCAGGTACGACTTATGAAGATAACAAGGATCTGTATGAAGGCGATCAGAAGGTCAAGAGCGAAGGTAAGAACGGAAACCAGATCGTAACCAATCAGACAGTAAGCGTTAACGGTTCCGTAGTGACTTCTGAAGTTGTTGATACAGCTGTTGTAAGCGAAGCGGTGAATTCCGTTGTTTACAAGGGCACGAAAGAAAAGAAAACTACGACGGCAAATGACAAGTCCGCTTCTGCAAAGGGCGGCACAGTCATCGGAAGCGGCAGCGGTGCTGCAGTTGCTTCTTACGGACTGCAGTTCGTAGGTAATCCATATAAGAGTGGTGGTACCAGTTTGACTAATGGTGCTGACTGCTCCGGCTTCACACAGAGCGTATACGCTAAATTCGGTATCTCCCTGCCGAGAACGACCTGGGGTCAGGCAAAAGTCGGCAAGGGCGTATCCTACAGTGAAGCAAAAGCAGGAGATCTGATTCTGTACTCTCACCATGTAGGAATCTACATCGGCGGAGGCAAGATCGTTCACGCATCCAACTCCAAGAAGGGGATCTGCGTGACCAACGCGAAAAATTGCGGATCGATCCAGACGGTAAGAAGGATCGTAGAGTAGTCGCAGTATAGATGGCAGATGACACTGCCTGCGAAACAGACAGGAAAATAGATACAGCAAGCCCGGCAGATCGCCGGGCTTTCGTTGGACAAAAGGTTAGCGCTGACTTACTTTTGGTAGGATGAGTGCGGCTGAAATGGTAGGATGATTACCATCAAAACTGTCGTTAGTTCATAGAAACAAACCATATTTAAGGGGTGAAGTTAGTTATGACTTACAAAAGTTAGCAAAAACTTACAAATGTTAGCCTTGACTTCCGGAGATATCGTGCGTTATTCTAAGCTTGTCAAAGAGCTATGAAATACAAATCAAAATATAAAAAATGAAAGGAGAATCTATTATGGCTAAGATCGATTTAAAGACAGTAGGAACGTTCGTAGGAGGAGTATTGTTTGGAACAGCAGGATTGAAGATCCTGGGAAGTGATGATGCGAAAAAGGTATATACCAACTGCACAGCTGCAGGCATGCGTGCGAAAGACTGTGTTATGAAGACGGTAAGCACCGTTCAGGAAAACGTTGGAGACATCGTGGCAGAAGCAGAACAGATCAACGAAGAAAGACAGGAAGCGAAGGAAGCAGCTGAAATCGAAGATGCTGCAGAAGAAACCGAGGCTGATGCATAATGAAGTTTCAGATCAAGCATGAAATCAAGGGACGCCTGCGTATCCATATGAAGCAGAGTCGCATGACCTTCGAACAGGCGGACATACTGCACTATGCGATACAGAAGATGGATGGAGTCAGCTCAGTCAAGGTATATGAGCGTACCGGAGATGCTGTGATCTGTTTCCACTGCAGCAGAGAAGAGCTGGTTGATGCACTGTCCGCATTTGACTATGACAGAGTCAACGTGCCGATGGAAGTTTTGCAGAATTCCGGCAGACAGCTCAATGCAGAATTCCAGGAAAAACTGGCGGGGCGGATCCTTAGAAGATTCTTTAACAAGATTTTTTTACCGATGCCGCTTCGAAACGCTATCACTCTTTGCAGAGCGATAAGATATGTCTGGATGGGTATAAAGTGTCTGGCCGCCCGTAAGATCGAAGTGCCGGTGCTGGATGCGACAGCTATTACCGTTTCTATCCTGCGAGGTAACTTCAATACGGCCGGATCGATCATGTTCCTGTTAGGTGTTGGTGAACTGCTGGAAGATTGGACGCATAAGAAGTCTGTCGGCGATCTCGCGCGGAGCATGTCTCTCAATACCGAAAAAGTATGGGTGAGGAAGGATGAAGCTGAAAAGCTGGTGCCTTCTGATGAAGTAGAGATAGGAGATCTTGTAGTTGTGCATATGGGTAACATCATCCCGTTCGACGGCATCGTTTGTGACGGAGAAGCGATGGTAAACCAGTCAGCTATGACAGGCGAACCACTTGCTGTAAAAAAAGACACAGACAGTTACGCATACGCTGGAACAGTTGTAGAAGAAGGGGAACTTGTCATCCGCGTCAAAGAGACGAGAGGATCCACGAAATACGAGAAGATTGTATCCATGATCGAAGAAACGGATAAACTGAAATCAGCGTCCGAGAGCCAGGCGGAACATCTGGCGGACAGACTGGTTCCGTATACATTGCTGGGAACTGCACTGGTATGGCTTCTTACCAGAAATGCTACCAAGGCGCTGGCCGTTCTGATGGTCGATTTCTCCTGTGCATTGAAACTGGCTATGCCGGTGACTGTGCTTTCTGCGATCAGAGAAGCCGGGGAACACGACATCATGGTCAAAGGCGGCAAGTACATGGAAGCTGTCGCTGAAGCAACGACCATCGTATTCGATAAGACGGGAACGCTGACGAAAGCCATGCCGGTCGTAAGATCCATCGTCAACTTCAGTGATGAATCCGACGATGAAATGCTGCGGATCGCAGCATGCCTGGAAGAACACTTCCCGCACTCCATGGCAAAAGCCGTTGTGGATGCTGCACGAAAGAAGGGTCTTGAACATGCTGAAATGCACTCGAAGGTGAATTATATCGTCGCTCACGGTATTTCTTCTGAAATCGATGACAGGAAGGTCGTGATCGGAAGTTATCACTTCATCTTTGAAGATGAAAAATGCATCATAGACGATTCCGCTAAGACAGAGTTTGAAAACCTGCCGGAAGGATACTCTTACCTTTATATGGCTATCGACGGCAAGCTGGTAGCTGTGATTTGCATCGAAGATCCTTTGCGTGAAGAAGCAGCAGACGTCATCAGACAACTGAAAGAAGCCGGTATCACCAAGGTGGTAATGATGACGGGCGACAGCGAACGAACTGCAGCAGTCATCGCTAAGCGTGTTGGTGTGGACGAATATTATTCCGAAGTGCTTCCGGAAGACAAGGCCAGCTTCATTCAGAGAGAACGGGAAAACGGAGCCAAAACCATTATGGTCGGAGACGGGATCAACGATTCTCCGGCTCTTTCAGCAGCGAATGTCGGCATTGCTATCAGTGATGGTGCAGAGCTGGCTCGTGAAATTGCCGACATCACCATTGGCGCAGATAACCTGTATGAACTGGTGACACTCAAGAAGCTCAGTAACCGTCTCATGAAGCGGATCGACTCAAACTACCGCTCCATCGTAGGCATCAACTCCGGACTCATTGGTGCAGGCGTGTTTGGGCTCATCCCGCCGACAACATCGGCTATGTTCCACAACATCTCCACGCTGGGAATCACGTTGAACAGCATGAAAAATCTTTTGCCAGAGCAGGAGCTGCCGCAGGTAGAAGAACACTGCCAGGAAGCGTGACCGGTTAGCCGGATGTTTTGCGGAACGAGCGCGAGACGGCAGGCAATATAAGAGTAAAATAAAACAGCTTCGAAGAGAACCTTAAACGGGAACTTTCGGAGCTGTTTTTTCTCTACGCCGTCATCTGTCCGGCAAACGGTATCTTCGATACGATCCGGTTCCATACGAACGGGATCAAAATCAGATGGATGGGCAGCATCAACACGCATTTTAAGATGCGGGCAGGAAGCAGCGCCAGATATCCGTCACCCATCAAAATGGAGAGCCATAACGTATCCAGACACAGGTTGCATCCCAGGATCACGAGCAGACTGGCAGGCAGTACGCTTTTCCAGGTGATCTCTTTCCCCTTGAGAAAGAACCCGAATATCATTCCTGTCAAAAACGCCGTCAGGGTAAATCCCGGGAAGTAAGCTGCTGATGGGAAGATCAGCATGCCCAGCAGATCGCCTATAGCATATCCGATCCCGGCCCAGATCGGACCGTATAAAATACCCATCATAGCTACCGGCAGAAATCCGAATCCGATTCGTACGATCGGTGTCTGGATCGAGCAGAACCTGGTGAGTATGATCTCCAGTGCGATAAGAAACGCCAGAACCACGAGACGCTTGGTATTAGACTTTTGTTCCATAAAAAAACTCCTTTCTTTATTTGTCGTAGATTGAACTACACAAAAAGAACAGGAGTATTCAAATCCCTGAGTGTAGTAGCGGACGCGATATTGCACCGCAGCAAAGCTTTCGTTCATAAGCAACATCCCATCTTATGACACTTCACGCACAATACCTACTCTACGCAAGAAGTATTGTAACACAGGGAACAGGGGATGGCAACCATTATAAATTTTAGTAAATTTTCATCCCCGTGCCGGCAACGCCAAGCTATGGATTCATCATCCCGACCCCCCGACCCCAACCCTAAAAATTAAAACAAAAAAATCAAAAAATCAGTTGACATTGGTCAGTGGCTGTAGTATTATAATCATGGAGTTAGGTGATACTAACCTCCTTGATAAATTATTTTACTCATGTGAAACAAAACCTTACCTCATTTCCGCCTATATAGGAAATAACCCGGTGCGGTTTCCGTACCGGGTTTATATAGGCAGAACCGTTAGTCGAAACTAACGAAGTTACGCAGAACAAACTACACAGAATCTTCGGTGCAAGCCACACCGGAGAAACGATAGACATAAAAGAGTAAAAGTGAAATCATAAACGACAAACAAAACCTTTAAAACCTTATACCTCAACAAAAAGGTGAACACCAACTCAGACCAATGAAAACGCTCGAAACACTTGCCACATCTGCGGCAAGTGTTTCGAGTATGCGAGCGAAGAAAGGGAGAAGAATCATGGCATTTCTGGAAGTGAACCAAGTGAAAAAATCCTTTGGCCAGGGAGATACTCGTGTAGAAGTCCTTCGCGGCATCGATCTGACTGTAGAAAAAGGAAAACTCTGCGTGCTCCTGGGACCATCAGGGAGCGGCAAATCCACTCTTCTCAACATCATCGGCGGTATCGACGGCCCGGACAGCGGCAGCGTCGCCATAGCGAAAGAGAAGATCGAAGACATGAACGAAAAGAAGCTGTCCCTGTATCGCAGAAAACATCTGGGATATGTATTCCAGCAATACAACCTTATCGCGAACCTCACAGTGAAGGAAAACATCGAGGTGGGAGCGTATCTCAGTGATGCACCGCTGGATGTGGATGAACTGCTTCACGTGCTGGGACTTTGGGATCATAAAGACAAGCTGCCCAATCAGATTTCCGGCGGTCAGCAGCAGAGAACGGCTATCGGCAGAGCCATCGTCAAAAATCCTGACGTTCTTCTTTGCGATGAGCCGACAGGGGCTTTGGATTATAAAACCTCCAAGGAGATCCTGGAGCTGATCGAACAGGTCAACAGCAAATATCAGAACACCATCATCATCGTGACTCACAATGATGCCATAAAGCATATGGCAGATCAGGTGGTTTCCCTGCGTGACGGACAGATCCGGAGTCAGGTCTACAACGACCACAAGATCCCGGCAATGCAGCTGGAATGGTAGGTGAGACGATCTATGAAGAACCCTTTGCACAAACGATATAAGCGGGAACTGCGGCAGGATCTTGGCAAATATATCGCGATCTTCCTGTTCATGGTCCTTTCCATCGGATTTATTTCCGGATTTTTAGTGGCGGGCACCAGCATGAAGACTGCCTACAATCAGAGCTTTAAAAAATACAATATCGAAGACGGTCATTTCCTCCTCAAGGAAAAGGCGGACAAAGACCTGATCAAAACTTTGCAGGATGACGAACACGTCAAGCTGTATTCGCAGCCGTACATAGAAGAAAAGGCGACGGACGACAACACTTATCGGATCTACGCAAACCGCAGCAAGGTCAATAAGATCAGCGTGCTGTCGGGAAGAATGGCCAAGGCAGACGATGAGATCACCATCGACAGGCTCTTTGCAGAAAACAACGATATAAAGGTGGGAGACTCTATCCAGCTCAACGGAACATCGTGGAAGGTCTGCGGACTGGTAGCATTTTCGGATTACAGTGCTCTTTTTGAGGATAACTCGGATCTCATGTTCGACGCGCAGACCTTTACCGTAGCAGCTGTGACACAAGGCGGATTCGACGCTATGGCGGAGAATTTAAAAAAGCTGGATGGCGGGAGTACCCAGACCCGCAGCCTCCATTTTAATTACGCCTGGAAGTGGGAAAAGCAGGGCATGAGCGAGCAGACCAGGCGTGACAAGTCGGACGACCTGCTGTCAAAGCTGGTGAAAGAAGCTTTTTTCACTGACAACGAAGTGAAGGATTTCCTGCAGGAGGCGGATAATCAGGCCATCCATTTCTCTGGAAACGACCTGGGCGGCGATAAGCAGATGGTCATTTGGTTTATGTACATCATCACGGCGATCCTGGCATTTGTCTTCGCGGTGACGACCCTGAATACCATCGAAAAAGAGGCGACGGTCATTGGAACGCTGCGGGCATCCGGCTATACCAGAGCCGAGCTGATCCGCCATTATATGACTTTGCCGGTGATCATCACGCTGATTGCCTGCGTGATCGGCAACATCCTGGGATATTCTTTCTTCAAAAACACCGTGGCGACGCTCTACTATGGAAGCTACTCTTTGCCGACTTACAAGACACTGTGGAATCCGGAAGCTTTTCTGCTGTCTACCTTGGGGCCGGAAATCATCATGATCCTGATCAATTTCCTGGCACTTTATAAAAAGCTCAAGCTTTCGCCGCTGGCATTCCTGAGAGGACAGACTGCAAAGGAAAAGAAGGGCCGGGCTGTCCGTTTGCCGAATATCCGGTTTCTTAACAGATTTCGTTTGCGGGTGATTTTGCAGAACAAGGGCAGCTATCTTGTATTGTTAGTTGGCATTTTATTTGCCAATCTATTGCTCATGTTCGGTCTTATGTTTACACCTTTGCTGGAGCATTACAAAGGTGAGGTGCTGGATCATCAGATCTGCAAATATCAGTATGTGCTGAAGGATATGGTACAGACCGACACGGCCGGAGCCGAAAAGTACACTATCAATACGCTGAAATACAAGGGCGCCATTGATGAGGACATGTCGTTGTACGGCATCCAGGAAGATTCATCGTATATTGACGATGCGAAGGCGGATCTGAAAAAGTCGGATGAATACCGGGTCCTGGTGTCTTCGGCATTTGCAGACAAGACGGGTATCCAGAAGGGTGAGAAGCTGGAGCTTGATGATAAATACGCCAACAAGACCTATACTTTTAAAGTCGTCGGCACGGTGGATTATCCGGCGGGACTGGCGATCTTCATGGATATCGATCGGTGCAACGACCTGTTTGACTATGGAGACGATTACTTTACCGGTTATTTCAGCAATACGAAGATCAAGGATATCGATGATGACGATATTGAGAACGTCTTCACAAAAAAAGATCTGCAAAATACCACGGCGCAGCTGGAACAGTCCATGGGCGTGGTGTTCTACATGTTCGGCGGATTTGCTGTCGTGACTTTTGCACTGGTGCTCTACGTGCTGTCCAAGGTGGTGCTGGAACGCAACTCGCGTGCTATTTCCATCATCAAGATCCTGGGCTACACCAATCGGGAGATCTCGGGGCTGTACAACACATCCACGGCCGTGGCGGTCGTACTGTGCCTGCTCATCAGTCTGCCGGTGGATTACAAACTGCTGCAGGTTGTCTACCAGCTTATGATGCAAAAGTTTTCCGGCTGGCTCACGTTCTACGTAAAGCCGTCGCTGTTTCCGGAGATGTTTCTCATCGGTATCGTGATATATGCCATCATCAGTCTGGCGCTTAACAGAAAAATCCGCAAAGTCCCGATGGACGAAGCTCTTAAATGCAATGAATAACAAAAAAAGAAAAAGTCTGCTCAGGCGTATCAAGAACTGGTGCCTGAGCAGATTTTTGTTTTACCGGTAATACGGCAGGGAAAACGATAGCGCCGCTCCGCCGTCTGGGTTGTTCTTTGCAGACATCCGCCCGGAATGCTGTGAGATGATCTGGCTGGAAATATAAAGCCCCAGACCGGAGTTTCCTTTGCCGGAAGGGCTCGTCTGTATCCGACGTCCGCCGCTGAAATTCCTTTCGAAAATATGAGAGATATCCTTCTCCGGGATGCCGTCTCCCTGATCGCTGACTGTGACCAGGATCTCGCCGTCCGGAATGCTGTAATCATCATCCGATGCCGGCGCATGCATCATGTCCTCGTGGGGATAGGAAACGCAGGAAATGGAGATTTTCCGGCCTGACGGGGTATGACGGATCGCATTGCTGATGAGGTTGGAGATAACCTGCTGGATCCGCTGAGGATCGATGATGATCACGGCGTATGGAACTATATTTACTTTAGTCGATACCGTATGCCCGGATGCTGTGATGTGGAATTCTCCTTGCTGGATCAGCTCCTGCATGATGTCAGAAGCGTTGTGCTCGTAAAATTTGTATTCCATGGTCTGTGAAGACATATCGGAGATCTGTGCCAGGTCTGACAAAAGCGTAGTCAGCACATTTGCTTTGGAATCAGGTACGTGTCCGTGGATTCCGGCGGCACCACTTTATCCAGCAGACTTTCGGTGTAGCCCTGGATCAGTGTGATCGGCGTTTTGATCTCGTGAGAGATGTTCTCCAGAAATTCTTTCTTAGCCTCTTCTGCTTCTTTCAGACTTTCTTCTGCTCGTTTCTGTTCGGTGATGTCACGCAGGATCCCTTCTACTGCGGAAACAGTTCCTGTATTATCGCGGATCGGAACGTAGTGGATCTGCGACCATCGCTCCACGATGCCGTTTTTGTAGAGCATGAGGATGCCGCTGTCAGGACGTTTGACAGGACGGGAGAAAATGCTGAGGACAGAGCTGTATTTCTTTGGCGTGTTGACATAGTCGAAGAACCGTTCCGGCATTTCATAAAGTTTTTCTTCGCTGATGCCGATAAGGGTCGAAATACCGGGGCTGATATATTCGAACTGCTGCCGCTTGTAATCGTACAGGAACATAGAGTCTGATGAATTCTCCACCAGAAGACGAAACCGGTTGTGCTGTTTCGTATCAATGAACCGCAGCTTTTTAAAGTAGATGATGATCAGGGTCAGGATCAGTACGTTTACGGTGAAAATACTGATATAGTAGGAACCGATCTCAAGCTGCTGGTTTTTAAGCGAAAAGGCGAAGTGGTTGATAAAGATGCTCCACAGGATGATCAGAAAGCTGGCGATCAGCTTTTCCGGAAGTTTCTGAGTCCAGGAAATAGCGATGAACATGCAGCCGGAATAAATCAGAAGTCCTGAGGAGAAGATGATGTTCGGGATGATCATAAGGGTATACACCGGATAGGACGCAGGATAAAGGACCATGGAAATGGTCGAGATGATCGCTGCAAAGCCCAGGACAGCCGGACATTTGATCTGAAAAAAATGATGCGTTCCCAGAAGAAAGGTGTAGGAACCTAAAAGTGCCAGCATCTGCCGTAGCATCACATATCCCAGATAGACGAAGTTCCAGTTCAAGTGACAGAAGTCCAGCAGGAACATAGCGGAATAAACCAGCCAGGCGATCCCCCAGAACCGCATATATTGTTTTTTGCTCTGTCCTGATAAAAGCAGGAAGATCATACTGAGCATGAACGTGGTGGCAGTTGCCGCCATCATGGAATAACCCGGAACGAAATGCATAAAACCCATCCTTCTTATGTTTTCAGTTTAGAATCATTCGTTTGAAATCCTTACTTGTTTATGATAAATTAAAGATAATCAATTGTAAATAGCTGTTTTAGGAGAAGAAGATGGAGCAACGATTCGATCATTATAAATGGATCACACTCATCAGTTTTGCTCTGATGTACAATTTCGTATATCTGGGGCGATTCAATGTCAATAATAACATGGATAATTTCGCGGCGGATGCGGGCATGAACGGAACCCAGGCTCATATCCTGTCTGTCAGCGTATTTATAAGCTATGCTGCAGGTAGTGTGATCAACGGGTATCTGGCAGATCGGTATGGTTCCAAACGACTGGTGATCTGTGGGGGTCTGGGCACCATCCTCATGAATGGGCTCATTTCGCTGGAGAATCAGTGGGGACTCCTTTTGGGGACATGGATCGTAAACGGTCTTTTTCAAAGTATGATATGGGTCGGTGGTATCAGCATGTTGTCTCACTGGTGGGCAGAAGGCTACAGAGGCAAGGGCGTTGGTATTGCAAATTTCTTTTCGGGGATCTCACATGTCACGGCATATCTGCTGCCGATACTGATCGTGTCGCTGTGGCCTGACATCGGATGGCGGACAGGGATGGTCATCCCTATGGGCATACTGCTGATCTTCGTGATCGTATTTGCATTTGTTGCAGTTGAAAAACCGCAGGATAAAAAACTGCCGGCTTACGCCGTCCACAGCCAGAACCATCAGAAGCGGGAAGAAACCTTGCGAAAACGTGCGGAGGAAGGAAAGACCCCATGGCTTTATTTTCTGCAGCTTAGAAAATTCTGGTGGTGGTGTGCTATCGCCTTGCTCTCAAGTATCTGCCGTTATGGACTCCTCAACTGGATCCCGGTGTATTATCAGCAGGAAAACGGTGAGGAGATCCTGAGTGAAACGTTTTCCAATCTTATGCTGCCGGTGGGTATGGCGTTCGGAACGCTGGTCATCACCTGGGTGGCAGGCACGAAGCTTTTTGACAACAAAGGTATCATCGTGACGGCCATGGCGGCACTTTGCGGAACGCTGGTCATCACATTCCCGATGCTGGAAAACACTCAGTCGGTGCTGGTTGGGATCTTTTTTATGGGATTCGCTCTCTATGGCATCAACGGGATCCTCTGGGTACACGCTATCGATCAGGGCTGCAGAGTGTTTGCAGGCAGCGTGGCAGGCATATTCAATGGATTTGCTTATTTCGGAGCATTTCTGGAAACCGTGCTGTTCCCGGCAGTGCTTAGGCTGTTTGACGACAACTATCTAGTGATCTTCGTCTGCATGGAGATCCTCTGTATTTTCATGGTGATCTGCGGTATCGTGGTCAGCAAGAAGAATACCATCATATCGCCGGAAATCAGGGAGTAGAGACGGTGCTGTTTTTCTAAAGTTTCCTTAAAGAATCCCCGTGATATCTTGCAAAAAATGACATAGAAGGCTTACGATGATCCTAAAACAGGAGAAGGAGGCTTTCTATGTCTTTTATTTTAGGAATGGATACAGGTGGTACTTATACGGATGCAGTCATAATCGATGCAAAGGATCGCAAGGTGTTATGCAAGGCAAAGGCGCTGACGACCAAAGACGATCTGACGACAGGGATCAAGAACTGTCTGGATCAGCTGGAATTTGACAGGCTGGAGGAAATCACACTGATTTCTCTTTCAACGACACTGGCCACCAATGCGATCGTAGAAGGAAGAGGCGGCAGGGTCGCACTGCTTTATATGGGAGCTGAGCTGGAAGATGCTGTCCCGGCTGCAAAGAGTATACGTATCCGGGGAGCCTTCGACATTATGGGAAGGCAGAAGGAGGCGCTGGAGGAAGAAGAAGTGAAACGTGTGCTGGAGTCTTTGAAGGGCAAAGTGGACGCCGTGGCGATCTCCGGCTATGCCAGCGTTCGCAATCCGAAGCACGAGCAGGAGGCTGCAAAGATCGCAGAAGATGTGCTGGGCATTCCTGTCATCTGTGCGCATCATCTCAGTACAGCACTGGGATTTTATCACAGAACGGTAACGGCTGTACTCAACGGACGGTTGATTTCCATTATAGATGATCTGCTGGTTTCTACAAGAAAGGTGCTGAAAGAAAAAGGTATTTCAGGCTCCATCATGGTTGTAAAAGGTGATGGGACACTGATGACGGAAAAACTGGCAGGTCAAAGACCGGTGGAGACCATTCTCTCGGGACCTGCGGCCAGCGTGATCGGCGGTCTGGCTCTGACGGGACAGAAGGATGGGATCGTAGTCGATATGGGCGGGACGACCACGGACATCGCGGAAGTTTCAGGCGGATCGGTGAAGATCCGCAGAGAGGGCGCCAACGTAGGCGGATGGCTTACCCGTGTACAGGCAGCGGAGATCTCAACCTTCGGCATCGGCGGTGACAGCCGCATATGTCTCGACCGCCACGGAGAGATCCAGATCGGGCCGGAAAAAGTTATTCCACTCTGTGTGACGGGCGCACAGTGGCCGGAACTGATCCATGAAGTGCGCAGCTTCCGAAGAACAGGTGATATCAAATCTTATTCCGCACAGGAAGCGGATTGCTATTTCTACCGGGGAGGCGTGGCATCTCGTGATGTTACCGGAAAAGATGAAAAAATGATGGAAAAGCTTAGAGAACGACCTCACAGCATGACGTATCTGGCTCGTATCATCGGACAGGATCCGGAGACCGTCGATCTGACGCCTCTGGTGGAAGAAGGCATTTTGCTTCGGATCGGCGTTACACCTACAGATATCCTCCATGTACAGGGCAGATATAACCGCTGGAACCGGGATCTGTCCAATGCCGGTGTGGAGATCCTGGCACGGCGGCAGGAAATCAGCACGGCAAAATTCCTGAATAAGGTGGAGAGGATGATCAAAGTAAAACTGGCGTCGGCATGTGTACAGGCGGCAGCGAATTTTGATCTTGCAGAGGAAAATCGGGACGGTAGTTCCCTTCGCCCGGATCAGGGCATGATCTCCATGTCGGAAAGTGAAGCGGCTATGTATCTTCTGGAAAGAGCCTTCGGCAGCAAACCATCCAGCGTCATCGATCCACAGATACATTTAAAAAAGAGGCTGGTTGCCATCGGGGCTCCGGCGGGGGTATGGCTGCGCGAGGCCGGGAAACTTTTGCATGAAGATGTACTGGTGCCGGAACACGCCGATGTTGCCAACGCGTTTGGGGCAGCCGTAGGACAGGTGACGGAAACTGTCGAGATCCTCATCAGCATGGACAAGGGTAAATATCTGCTCAATCTGCCATGGAGCCGGATGGAATGTGGATCAAAAGAAGAAGCCACTTTCTACGCGATCCACGAAGGACGTAAACATATCGAACATCTCCTTGCGGATGCCGGATGCAGAAACTGGAAGATCGAAGAAAAATTCTCAGACATCATGGTGGAAATCAGTGATGTAGAGGACATCCAGGATGTTCAGGAAAAAACCTGGATGGGACAGCGGGTGATCATTTCCGGAACAGGAAGCGGGATGATCTAGAGGCAGGACAATCATTTATATACTTGAAAAGAGCAGGTTTGCATGGTGCAGATCTGCTCTTTTCATAAAATTCAGTCTTTAGATTATCTTTAAACTTCCTTTAGGGAATCTGAAGCAACACTTGATTATGACTTTAAACAGGGCTGTTATAGTATAACCATCAAGAAAACCTACGTTAAACATCCAGATCAAATAAGAAATGATTTCTGGAAGGATAAAAAGGAGGAACAAAAATGTATAACAGAACCTACACAGGAAAAATCAAGTTGGCGGTACTCGACACTGCAGGAACTTTCTGCGACGGCCCTGGAGATCTGAGAGCAAGATGGCCGAAAGACGACCTTAGAGGATGTAAAGCTCCAGTAGTTCCTTTCTACGAAGCTCTGCAGCAGTTTGGAATCGAATGTGACTGGGCTGAAATCAGAAAGCCAATGGGTAATTTCAAGCCGACTCACCTGAGAATGCTGCTGAACCTGCCGGAAATTTCCGCACAGTGGGAAGAAAAGTATGGACGTCATTGGAACGAAGACGATTTCGACGCTGTACTGGCTGCTTTCCGTCCGCTGATGTCCAAGTACATCGTTGACGAAGATCTGGCTAAGCCGATCCCGGGCGCAGTTGAATGTATCGATAAGCTGAGAGCTGCTGGTATCCTGGTTGGATGCGACACTGGATACTATGAAGAAGACTCCCTGGCTCTGAACAAAGTTCTGGAAGACAAATACGGTCTGAAGTTCGACGTTGTAACAAACGCTGAAAAGGTTCCGGGAAGACCGGCTCCGTTCATGGTATATGATTGCATGCTGAGCGCTTACGAAATGACGAAGGAAGCTATCCCATGTGAAGCAGTAGTTAAGATCGACGATACAGCTCCTGGTATGCTTTGCGGTAACAACGCCGGTGCATGGACTATCGGTCTTTATGCTTCCGGATCCAACAACTATGAACAGCTGGCAGCTTCCAAGCCTGACTTCTTAGTACCAGACGTATCTTATGTACCGGAAATCATCTTCGGACAGATCGAACCAAGACTCAGAAGAGGTGAAAAACCGGGACAGGGTCTGATCGAAACAATCTAAGGATGGCTGATAAATAATTATACACAAGACCCGAATAACAGCGAGGCACTCTGGAGGATAGGAAGGGGTGCCTCGTAAATTTTATAATTGTTGGCGGCAAGGAGGAAATGGATACCTGCCAAAACTAATGGAAAGAAAGTCGTGGATACACTTGGATACACTCCGGAGCAATACAAACTTTTTACGAAAAATGCGTGGATTGTTCTCCTGGCGTTTTCACTGCTTTACTCAATTCTCTACTGCGGACGACTGAATCTGCAGTATACGATGCCAGCTATGATGGCAGAAGAAGGTTGGACAGAATTTGATCTTGGAATCTTATCATCCGTATTATTCTGGACTTACGGCATCGGACATCTGTTCAACGGAAGACTGGGAGAAATCTTCGGTGTGAATAAATTCATTGTTGCAGGTATATTCTTATCGGCAGCAGCCAATGTTCTGATCGGATTCCAGTCCAGCATTATCATAATTGCTATTTTATGGGGATTTAATGGCTACTTCCAGTCCATGGTATGGTCGCCTGGTATCGCTCTCCTGTCCAACTGGTGGCCGGGAGATAAACGGGGATTCGCAACGGGATTCGCGAACGGGTTCTCGGGATTCGGGCAGGTATTCGCAGCACTGACTGTTTCGCTGGCGTTTATCGTAATTCCTGGATTTGGCTGGAAAGCAGGGTTTATACTGCCGGCTGCATTCATGGTAGTAGCGGGTCTGTTTTACATCTTTATTGCAAAGGATAGCCCGAAGAAGATCGGATTAAAAGAGTACGTGGACAAAGATGCAAAGAGAAATGAACAGGACGCCGAGCTGAAGAAGCTTGTGGCAGAACATGGCAAACTGTTCCCGTACTTATATCTGTTAAAGAAGTGGAGATTCGACTGCTGGCTTTTGATCATCGCAGCTTCAAGTATCGCAAGATATGGGTTGCTTACATGGGTTCCTACATACTATGTACAGGAATTCGGTGTGGATATCAAGGACGGTGCACTTGGTACCGTACTGCTTCCTCTGGGGATGGCAGTAGGAACGATCGTGATTCCTTGGATCTCTGACAAATTCTTTGCAGAAAACAGACTGCCGATGGTTATCATTTGTGCAGCGGCTGCGGGACTGACAGTATTTATCTTCCGGGGAATCGATCCGGGGCCTATCGCTGGCATGCTGTTGTTCAGTGCCGGATTCTTCATCTATGGAATCAACGGTATTGTTTGGGCGTATGCTATCGATGTTGGTGGAAGAGTATTCGCTGGAACGGCTGCGGGGATTCTGGACTGCTTTGCATACCTTGGAGCAGCAGTGCAGGCGATCATTTTCGGAAGCGTATTGACAAGTACTGGAAACTGGACTTTAGTGTTCACCGCTATCGTAGGTGTTTGCGCTGGAATGATCCTGCTCTCCATTATTGCAGGATGGGGTCTGAATAAGAAGAAAGACATTGTATAGCCGATAGGAGGGGCGGCGTGAAATACGCCGCCTACAGGCATAAAAGTGTAATGTATTTTTTAGTAGAAAAGGAGGAGCAAAATGGAATATCCTAAAGTAAAAAGAAACGTACTGTTAAACCCAGGTCCGGCTACAACAACTGATACCGTTAAATACGCACAGGTGGTTCCTGATATCTGTCCGAGAGAAAAAGAATTCGGCGATATCATGAAGAAGATGGGAGAAGACCTGGTTAAGATCGTTCACGGTGACCTCAACAAGTACACTGCAGTACTGTTCACGGGATCTGGCACGATCAACATCGACGCTTGTGTAAACTCTCTGGTACCGGAAGGAAAGAAGATCCTTGTTCTCAATAATGGAGCATATTCCGGAAGAGCTGCGGAAGTGGCGGAATATTATCATATGGATCATGTAAACCTGAAACTGCCGATCACAGAACCGATCGATGTTGATAAGGCAGAAGAAGCGATCAAAGCTGACCCGGACATCGCTGTGGTATACTGCTGCCACCACGAAACGGGTACTGGTATTCTGAACCCGATCAGAGAAATCGGTGCTGTAGCTCATAAATACGGCAAGGTCATGGTTGTAGATACCACTTCCACATACGCTATGATTCCGATCGATATGGATAAAGATAATCTGGATTTTATCATGGCATCCGCTCAGAAGGGTCTTATGTCCATGACAGGGCTGTCCTATGTGATCGGTAATACAGAAATGATCGAAGCTTCCAAGGATTATCCGACCAGATCATACTACACGAACCTGTTCATGCAGTATGACTTCATCAAGAACAAGGGTGAAATGCATTTCACACCTCCGGTACAGACTATTTATGCTACTAGACAGGCGATCAAGGAGTACTGGGAAGAAGGCGAAGAAGGCAAGTGGGCTAGGCATCAGTCCGTATGGGAAGCGTTGTATAAGGGTCTTGACAAATTGGGATTCAAGACTATCATCCCACGTGAATTCCAGTCGAAGCTGGTGATCTCAGTTCTTTATCCGAATGATCCGAACTGGGATTTTACCAGAGTTCACGATTATCTATATGAAAGAGGATTCACGATTTATCCAGGAAAAGTTTCCGACTTGCCGACATTCCGTCTGTGTGCCTTGGGGATCATCGTACCTAAGGACATTGAAGACTTCTTCGAATGCTTGGAAACTGGCCTGAACGAGATGAACATCAAGGTTCAGTATTAAACACCTCGCCAGATAGAACAATGATATGCCAAGCAACATAAAACTCCTTTGAAGCAAAAGGCTGCCTGTACTCAGGCAGCCTTTTGCTAATGCGTTTATTCTTTTGGAACTACCAGCTTATAGCCAACGCCTCGTACCGTATAGATGTACTGTGGTGCGCCAGGTACTGTTTCCAGCTTCTTTCTCAGGTTGCTGATATGCACCATGACAGTCCGGACATCCTCTTCAAGTCCGTATGTATTCCAGAGACTGTCGAAAATCTGACGGCTGGTGAATACCCGGTTGGGATATTTACAAAAAAGAACCAGCATTTCGAATTCTTTCGCGGTCAAATGGATCGGAGTGCCGGAAACGACTGCGGTGTGCGCCGACAGATCGATCTGCAGATCACCGGCAGTCAGCAGGTTTCGTTCTTCCGTATATTCGTCGCTTTGTGTACCGCCGGAAATATTGCGGCGCCGCAGGTGTGCTTTGACGCGGGCTACCAGTTCTGCAGGGCTGAACGGTTTTGTGATATAGTCATCGCCCCCGATGGAAAGCCCCAGGACTTTGTCCATGTCCTGATCACGGCAGCTGACGAAGAGGATCGGAACATCGCTTTGCTCCCGGATCCTGCCGCAGAGTTCGATCCCGGAAAGACCGGGCATGACCACATCTAAAAGGATGAGATCCGGTTTTTCCTTTTGAGCAAGCTCTGCTGCTTTGGTGCTTTCGGTGGTCCATACCACCTCGTAGCCTTCCCTGGAAAGATAGAGCTTGATCAGCTGTATGATCTCCATTTCGTTATCGACGACCATGATTTTATCCTGAGCCATTTGTAAAGATCCTTTCTGCTGCAGTATGTATTTGATTGTGATGGACTGACTGCAGCTTAGACGGCTTTGCTTCTACAATATATTTTAATCGAAAATCTGCGGAAACACAAGGAATGAGGCTTGTTTTTCGCGGTATTTTTGCAGCTGCAAAGCGGCATGCGCACCGGAGGCTTTGCAGGAGGAAAAGGAGTATCGCAAAGGGAAAGGACTGTTAAATTTCTGCTTAAATTTCAATAAAAAAGGCACTGAGTTGCGGACATTTTTCAGAATTCTTGTAAAATAGATGATGGAGGCAGATATGTACCGGAGAAAGAACAATGTTTTTGTAGATTTTTAAGATGGTTTGTGTTATAGTCTTAAACGTGAGAGACTGTTTTCCCCTTAGAAGACAGTCTCCTGCATAAAAAATAGTTGTTTTATCAAAAACTCTGTGTACTATTGTTTAAAATACTCCTCGTGACGTTATAAATTTGTCGTCATTACGCTACTGATTTGCGGTGTGACCGGCGGAAACCCGGGCCATCAGTGCTAAATTTTTAACGATCGCAGGAAGGAAAGGAAGGTTTTGAAAATGGGACAGCAAGGTAAGCACCTGAACAGCATTAAAGTAAGTCACGAAAAGCATACTGCTGGATGTGCCACTGAAATAATGGCTATACCTGAAACTGTCTGTATTTCTATGTCTCAGCATATCGGAGCACCATGCAAGCCTCTCGTAAAGAAGGGCGACCAGGTGAAAGTGGGACAGCTGATCGGAGATACAGATGCGTTTGTAAGTGCCCCGATCCATTCAAGTGTATCCGGTACGGTAAAGGAGATCTCCACGATCCGTTCGGTAACAGGAGGGGATGATCAGGTAGTTATCATTGAGACAGATGGCAATCAGGATGTCTATGAAGAGATCAAGCCACCTGTAATCAATGATATGAAAGATTTTATTGCAGCAGTAAGAGCCAGCGGTCTTGTTGGTCTGGGCGGAGCTTCGTTCCCGACTCACATCAAGCTGAATCCTAAGAATCTGGAGGAAGTGGACACGCTGATCGTCAACGCTGCAGAATGTGAGCCGTTTATTACATCGGACCACAGACTGATGCTGGAGAACACGGAATACATCATCAAAGGTGCCGTGGCTATCATGAAGCATCTCGGCCTGAAGAAAGGCCACATCGGCGTGGAGGAAAACAAGCCGGATGCTATCGAAAAGCTCAGAAAGGTAATTGCAGACATGGGTCATTCCGGGGACATCGAAGTGAACGTTCTCAGAGCAAGATACCCGCAGGGCGCAGAACGAGTTATGATCTATGAGATCACGGGCAAGACGCTGAGGGCAGGAATGCTCCCGGCAGATGTAGGCGTGATCCTTTCCAATGTTACGACTATCGCATTTATCGGTCAGTATCTGGAAACAGGAAGACCGCTCACAACGAAGAGAGTGACGGTAGACGGCAATGCCGTTGCAGAGCCGAAGAATATCATCGTTCCGATCGGTGCAAGGATCGCAGATGTTATCGCAGCATGTGGAGGATACAAGGCTGAGCCTAAGAAGATCCTCATGGGCGGACCTATGATGGGACGTGCTGTGTACTCGGATGCATTCCCGATCATCAAGAACAATAATGCCATCCTGGCCTTTGACGGACCGCAGGCACTGATCCCGGAAGAAACCGGCTGCATCAAGTGCGGAAGATGCCACGGAGCATGTCCGTTCAAGCTCCTGCCGGTATCCATCGCAGAAGCTTATGAAAACAAGGATGTAGAAAGACTGCAGGCGTTAGAGGTAATGCAGTGCATGGAATGCGGAAGCTGTTCCTATATCTGTCCTGCGAGAAGACCTCTGGCTTTCATCAATAAGATGTCAAAGGGATTTTTAAAGGAGGCGACAAGTAAATAATGGATAACAAGTATCATGAGAAACTGATCGTATCATCGTCTCCGCATATGGTGACAAAGACAGATACGAGCAAGATTATGGGAACAGTGCTTATCGCACTTCTGCCGGCATTTGCAGTCGGTATTTATCAGTTCGGATTCCGCGTAGTGACGCTGACGGCCGTGTTCGTAGCATCCTGCGTACTGTTCGAATATCTGTATAACAAAATCACGAAAAAACCGCAGACTGTCGGCGACCTCAGTGCAGTTCTTACCGGTGTGCTGCTGGCATTCAACTGCCCGTCCAGCCTGCCTTATGAAATTGCCATCGTAGGTTCTTTTGCAGCGATCGTTGTGATCAAGCAGCTCTTTGGCGGTATCGGTCAGAACCTGGTAAACCCTGCGGTAACTGCCAGAGTATTCATGTTCATCGCGTTCGCTACACCGATGACTTCCTGGCCGACTCCGAGAGGCGGACACGCGACAGGTGCTGTTGTGGATGCTACGACTTCTGCAACTCCGCTGGGCGTACTTTCTCACGGAAGCTTTGCAGACGTGTACAATGACGGATTCACCAAGATGGATCTTTTCCTCGGAAACGTAGGAGGATGTATCGGTGAAGTCAGCGCGCTGGCGATCCTCATCGGCGGTCTGTTCCTGATCTGGAAAAAAGTCATCTCCCCGATCATCCCTGTTACGTTTATCGCAACAGTATTCGTGCTGGGCTTAATCTGGGGCGGATTTGACGGCGCTCTGTTCCACATCCTGGCCGGCGGCCTGATGCTGGGCGCATTCTTCTGTGCTACAGACTATGTAACATCCCCGACACTGCCTCTGGGCAAGGTGATCTTCGGTATCGGATGTGGTCTGTTCACTATGCTCATTCGTATTTTCGCATCTTATCCGGAAGGTGTTTCATTCGCGATCCTGCTGATGAATATCCTGACTCCGTACATAGACAAGATCTGTGAAAAGAGAATGTACAAACTGCCGAAAAAAGCGAAGGAGGGAGAAAAATAAAATGAAAAATAATAATTTTAAAGAGAATTTCATCCCTGCTATCGTACTGGTCTGCATCTGTCTGGTAGTCAGCCTGGCACTTGCAGCAACATACAACGTATCAAATCCGACCATCATCGCCAATCAGCAGAAATCCGCTGATGAAGCGAGAATGGAAGTTCTTCCGGACGGCGACAGCTTTACAGAATACGACGGCAAGCTGGTAAACGGCGTAGATGACTGCTACATCGCAGACAACAAGGCCGGCATGGCTGTGACTGCTGAATACAAGGGATTCGGCGGTGCTGTTAAAGTTATGATCGGTATCGACGCCAACGGCGAAATCACTGGTGTGAAGGTAACGGAACATTCCGAAACTCCGGGTCTTGGTACGAAAGCTGCAGATCCTGGATATCTGGAACAGTATAAAGGCGTCAGCGAAGTTGCCGGCGGAAGTGTCAAGGATGACACTGAAATAGATGCTGTTTCCGGTGCTACGATCACATCAAATGCCGTATACTGCTCTGTGGAGGAAGCTCTGGCGCAGTTTAAAGAATGCGGAGGTGTGAAATAATGAACAAATTAAGTATCTTAACGAAAGGTATTATTAAGGAAAACCCCGTACTGGTTCTGCTGCTGGGATGCTGTCCGACTCTGGCAACGACTACAGGAGCGATCAACGGACTGGGCATGGGCGTTTCCACACTGGCGGTACTGGTGTGCTCCAATATCGTAATTTCCTTATTGAAGAATATTATTCCGGATAAAGTAAGAATCCCGTGCTACATCGTAGTGATCGCTGGATTCGTAACCATCGTTCAGCTCCTGCTGAAGGCTTATCTGCCTGCACTGGACGCTGCTCTTGGTCTCTTTATCCCATTGATCGTAGTAAACTGTATCATCCTGGGAAGAGCAGAAATGTTCGCATCCAAGAACAGCGTTCTGGATTCTGCATTAGATGGACTGGGCATGGGTATCGGCTTTACGCTGGCTCTGGGCTGCATGGGTCTTATCAGAGAATTCCTGGGATCCGGTACTGCATTTGATATTCCTATCTATGCCAACACTGGTATAGAACCTGCTGGTATTTTCATGCTGGCTCCAGGCGGATTTTTCGTATTCGCTATCCTGATCGCTGCCATCAACTATTTCAGTAAGGGCAAGGCGATCAAGAAGAAAGAAATCGGTTGTGAAGGATGTGCTATGGCAGATTCCTGCGGTGGCGCATGCGATGGAAAGGAGGCTGACGCATAATGACAGCTATTTTATCGATTATGCTTGCGGTCATTCTGACCAACAACTATGTACTGGCGCAGTTCCTTGGTATCTGTCCGTTCCTGGGCGTATCCAAGAAGCTGGACTCCGCTGTAGGTATGGGTGTAGCTGTAACGTTCGTAATGCTGCTGGCGACGGCTGTGACCTGGCCGATCCAGATGTACGTATTAAATACTTTCAACATCGGTTATCTGCAGACGCTGGTATTCATCCTGGTAATCGCATCTCTGGTACAGCTGGTAGAAATGACGCTGAAGAAATACATGCCTCCGCTCTACAATTCGCTGGGTGTATTCCTGCCGCTGATCACGACTAACTGTGCAGTACTGGGTGTTACGATCCAGAATATCACAGATGGATATAACTACGTGGAATCCCTGTTCTGCTCCATCGGCGCAGGTCTTGGCTTCCTGCTGGCAATGGTACTGTTCGCAGGACTGAGAGAGAAACTGGAAAACTGCAAAGGCATTCCGGAATGTTTCCAGGGAGTTCCTATTACACTGATCACTGCATCGATCCTGTCCATGGCATTCATGGCATTCTCCGGTGTGGTTGACGGAATATTTGGTTAGGAGGTAAGGATAAGATGGGAACAGTAGTATTACCTGCTATAATCGTAGCAGCAGTTGGTCTGATCGCTGGTATCATCCTGACCATCGCAGCAAAGCTGATGTTCGTTCCGGTGGACGAACGCGTTGCTGCTATTGAAGAAGTTCTTCCGGGTGCTAACTGCGGTGCCTGCGGATTCGCAGGATGTTCTGATTATGCCAAGGCTCTGGGAAATGATGCTGATGTCAGCACATCTCTCTGCCCGGTAGGCGGTGCAGCTGTAGCGTCTCAGATCGCTGAGATCATGGGCGTTGCAGGTGGAGATGTAGATCCGAAGATCGCCATGGTTATGTGTAAAGGTACGCTGGAGGCAACGAGACAGATCGAAGAGCTGGATCGTATCCACTCCTGTAAATCTGCCAAGATGTTCTATGGCGGTAACTGGGCATGCCCTTATGGCTGCCTGGGCATGGGAGACTGTGCAGATGCCTGCCAATTTGACGCGATCCGCGTGGTAGATGGAGTTGCACAGATCGACAGAGAAAAGTGTGTTGGCTGTGAAGCCTGCATGAAGGCCTGCCCGAACCACATCATCCAGATGGTGGGCAAGAAGAATCTGTTTGTCGTTGCATGTCAGTCCAAGGCGAAGGGTGCACAGACGAGAAAGGCATGTACAGCCGGTTGTATCGGCTGCATGAAGTGTCAGAAGATCTGTAAGTTCGAAGCTGTTACAGTGGAAAACAACCTGGCAACGATCGACTACGACAAGTGTAAGAACTGCGGTATGTGTGCGAAGGAATGCCCGACTGGCGCGATCCTCAGCTTCCGCAAGAAAAAAGCCCCTGCCAAGAAGCCGGCTGCTCCTAAGACAGAAGCTCCGGCTGCAGATGCTCCTAAGGCTGACGCTCCGGCAGAAGAAACAAAGAACACAGAAGCGTAAAAACTCATATATATTGAGCTGCGA